>Ga0228710_1003870_pt1 | contig 23753 bp, 8 predicted proteins | sample MedpolnodulmetaG_FD_177995 | JGI IMG/M metagenome (GOLD analysis project Ga0228710, IMG submission 177995) | Root nodule microbial communities from Medicago polymorpha collected in Santa Monica, California, United States - pink nodules | ecosystem: Host-associated > Plants > Roots > Nodule...
GCTGCCTTGCCGGAATCTGGGTTCTTATGAACCCTCGCCGGAAAACTCATAGGGAAGAAGAACATAGGAGGAGAGAGAAGAGAGCATTTTTTTTAGTGGAGGAAGAGAAGAGAGAGAAAACACAACCCAAAATGAGTAAAAAGGGGTCTCACAACCCTTATATACTCCCCCTGAACCGGTTCGGTTCTCCTGACCCGACCCAGGGTTCGAACCGAACCAACCCAGGTCTACTCTGCCAAGCCCACCGCGCCCCTGTTCCTTTTTGAGGCCCAATCCCTGATTACTGCCTGCACCCCCTGATTACTGTCTGCACTTCCCTTGCATCATTTACTTTATTTCATGCATTTTAAATTCTCTTGCATTTTTTATCGTTTCTTCTTTGAAATCTATTGGTTTAGGTCACATATTTATCATTCATTCGTCATTTAATTTGTAGCATGGGTTTTAGAATGTGTACTTAGGATTTAATGTAATTTATTTATTTTATTTTCGTTTTCTTTTTGGCTCGGAACTTAGAATGTAAACTAGGTTCAAATGTAAATATTTCCGTCATTTATTTTATCGCAGACCGTAGAATGTATAATAGGCTCTTATGTAATAGTTTTAGGTGCATGTGTGCGTGCGTGTGTGTATGCTCTTTATTTTGCTTCTAGCTTAGGTTAAAGGTCCTCGTGGTGGTCCAACACCACCATGAGGTACCTACGTTTTATTTTCTCGCTCCGTTAGCTTCAATTTTAGTTTAGTATATTTCAATGGAAAAAACAAAAAAACATGCAAACAACAAAAACATCAAAAATATTTTCATAAGCAAACCTTGATTCAAAAATCAAGTGATCCTTTATTTTCTATTCTTTCGTAAATCAAAATTGCAATCAATCTTAAACCATATTTCAAGTCACTTTCTTTTAACATAAAAAACACAAACAAATACTCATTTGCCGCCTTGGCTTTTTCTTTCATTTTAAAACCTTTCTTCAAAACTAATAAAAAAAAACACAACAAATCAAACGTCAATTTTTACCCCGAACTACGAGGTTTTGATCCCTCACGAGTACGTAGGCAAAGGACACTCGTCCTTCCAAATCAATAAAAAATGTAGATAAGTAGGTCTCTTTTTCACTTACCACTTTAAACACTTTTTTAAAAAAAAAGCAAGTAAGTTATAGCACAAAACGTTAAATAAAACCAAGAGGTTCCCGTAGAGTACTACGGACACAAAGGGTGCAAATACCTTCCCTTTGTGTAACTAACCCCCGAACCCTAAATCTTTTCAAAGGGGTATTTCGAACTTTTTTCCCCTTTTCTCTTAAAATTAAATGTTCAGTCGTGAAACAAAATAGTGAGTCTATGCTAATAAAATAGCTTGATCTCCGAAAAATGGCGCGACACATACTATTTTATTAAACGAGAGAGAGAGAGAGAGAGAGAGAGAGAGAGAGAGAGAGAGAGAGAGAATCAGATGTTCGTGATTTGCAAAAAGACAAATATAAAGATAAAATAAGATGTTGAACAAGTGTAAAAAAGTCTAGCATAATTATTCGCATTCCTTTAAAAATATCCTATTTTATATAATTTTAATAATTTATCAAAAATTAATTTGCTTTAAAATGATTTTCAAATATTAATATTATTTTAAAAAGTGAATATAAAATTATGATTTTGTTTTTTTCTAACAAAAGTTTAGGGTAGGTGGTAGGTGTCCCTCTCTAAAGTTTCTATATGATTTAGTAAATTTGTTTGCCAAAAGTTGTATTGACTTTTTTTTATTCTATAATTTAAATCTTAAATATTGATAGCTTAAATAATATTACATTTGTGATGTTAAAAAAATTCCATTTCGATTGGAAGCTTTGTATTATGTCAAAAAGTTTTGACCGAAAACTATTCATTATTACTGTAATATTAATTTTGTTAAATATAATTATGATTTCATTAGTTACTCAACAACAAACACTAGTCATAATTATATTTTCACAACTTACAATGGGTTGGATCGTACATTAGACTAAGAGCAACCACACAAGTGAAATTGACGTCAAATCATCATCCATAACATTACATCATTATGCATATTGGTCATTTGACTTACATATTTCTCGACACCTATTCTTGGATCAAATGTGGAAATGTAAGTCACAATTGACACATTAACATATCTCATTTAAATTTGAGACCCTCTGCGTCTGTGATCTGGTGATATAACCAAATAAGGTGAGACGAAAAAACAATATAGTAAAAATTGTGGGTTGATAGTAATTTCATACATGGCACATTAACATACATCACTCTGTAATTGTGTGACCTTATATGTATATGATCTATAGAGATAATCAAATAAGGCCAGAGACACAATATGGTAGAAAATATAGGTTAGTAGTTAGGGGCGGACCTGGACTTCGAATATCAATGGGGCAATAACCGAAAAAAATTTCTTCATCCTAATTCAATTATACAACAACCAATTTAAGTACTGCTATCAATTAAAATCAATTCCATACGCCAGTACTGCAATCAAACATGACTCAATTCCACTATTTTAATAATGCAAGTTTTCTTTCCTATTGAAAAAAGAATCAATTTTTGTACTCTTCATTTTTATAGAGGAACAACAAATTAACAATAACTCAATTCAATTCAGATTACCCAACAACAATAAATCAATTTAATTGAAAGTAAGCAACAAAAAAATTCAAGTTTGAAATAAACAAGAGAATGAAGGAATTCAATTCAAATTTCAAGTACCCAACCAGCAACAAATCAATTAACAATGAGTCAATAACTCAACTTTGAATTAAAAGGAGAACTCGCATGCACAACGCAGTGGAGAAGAACACACAGTAGCGGCAGTCAGACTGAGAGAAGAGAGGAGATGGGGTGGACTGACCTGACCGGCGTGATGAAGAGAGAAGGAAAACGCAGTGGGTGGTGGTGGTGGAATGGAAAAACGCGGTCACAGAAGGAAAGGAAAGGAAGCACATTTCTAGAAAGGAAAGTGTTTTGGAAAGGAAATGAATACTGTGCCTGGACTTTTAAAAAAAAGAAAAAGGATGTGGGCTGGTGTGGCTACCCTGCCCTGCTCAGGTCCGCCCCGGTTAGTAGTGGTTGCATAAAGAGATGTTTTTGTTCCTTTCTTTCTCGAGAAGAGAGAAAACAAATTAGAAAAAGAAAGAAGATGGAAAAGGAATTTGAGCATGAAAGAAATGATAAGGGAAAAAACTAATAAGTGTGTTTTACAATCATGTATTTTATAAAAAATGTCACATCAATTTAAAATGTCTAATAAACATGTATTTTATAAACTCATTAGAACACATCAATATTTTTTCATTGTCACATCCCACCAAATAACAAAAGTATAGAAATTTTGTCAAAATAAAAGTTGGTTAAATTTAAAATAATAAAAGTCGAATAAAAAACTACATGAAAGCGAATGACATCCAAAAAGTAAAATTTAAGATAAAAATATAAACAAATGACAAACAAACAAATCATCGTAATGTTGAAACTTTCGTGGGACCCTGCATTGGGATGTATCATCACATTAGGCTAAGAACAACCACCCAAGTGGGATTGATATCACATCTCCCCCAAAGTCTTAAGACATTAGGTATATGTGTCATCTCTTATACGTTTCTTCAACATCTACTCTCTATGTACATGATCCACCACCAAGACCCACTCCGGCTCCCCCACAATGTTGAATCGGGATATGATACCATCATTGAGCGTTTTGCGGAAGCCAACTTTGGTGTGGATATCAACACATTAAAGAAAGAGAAACCATACAAGTGATAACCTCACATCTTCATCCAATATTTAAGGCTTAAGCATATGAATTTTTTCATTTATTTGTTGATGGACTTTCACTCTTTTATTCAATGTTCGTCTTTAATTGACATTGGATACATAACAATATTATTTCGTCCAAACTAGTTTTTATACAATATCCAACATCAACATTATGTATTTATACGACTTTCGATTCTTTATATTTTTTCTTCACTCTAAGACAAACTATATCCCGACAATATCACGACGATTATTTAACTAAACCATGTGCCACATGTATTACATTACCACCCATGTTTCCTAATAAACCAGAAATCCAACGTACATAATTATTCGTGAGGGGTTTGGGACAATTTCTCTCGCGAGAAATAGCACCCCTCGAGTTCTCTCTCTCTCTACTCGGGTCAAACGTTGAGACTCGCTCAATATAGGAATAGATTCTCTAAGTGAAATTTTCTCAATTGTCACATTTAAAACATTAAACATTAGAGATAACAGGAGATATACTTAAAAAAAGTATTGAGTTTGTGGTTGAAATGTAACAATTGAAAAAAATTGAGACAATTTCAATGGAGAGAATCCATTTTTGTTGAACTTTCTCAAATAACTAACAGGATACCAAAACCCACTTGGGTTGAGTTAGTGGTATTGGCTTGTGACATGGGAGAGTGTTCCTTCTCAAGGTCTTAGGGTCGATTCTCTCTGGTGCCAATTTGAGGGGCTTAGCTTAGCTTCTTCAAAAAAAAACTAACAAGATACCAATGCACGAGCATTGGGTCACGCGCTACGCTTTTTTTTTTTTATAAATGATGTAACTGTGTCAAATTTGTTATATTATTGTTGTCATTGAAAAAGATAAATCTGGTTTGTTGAGTTTGTTACATTTGAAAGTCACAAATATCTATGCTTATAATTTTAATCTATATAATTTTTTTTATATAAAATATCCTTTGTAATTTACACGCAAATTTATAAAAAAATATATCGTTGATAATCTACACGCGTTAGTGCAATAAAAAGAGCCGAAAGACGAGCACATGAGTGTCCGTCTTTTCGCTAATGATATATAAGTAAAATTAAAGGCTCATTGTTACTTCCAACACACTCTCGTCTCCTTAACAACTTACGTTAAATTTTTAGTTGCACAAGAAATTGCATTTAACCCAAAGTTATATTCCAAACTTACAACTATTTGTTGTAATTAGTTGGTGGATTTTGATTGCACCATATGGATTAAAAACATCCTTAAATAAATGTAAAAAAGTAGTGATTATCTTTTCTTGAGGAGAAATTCTAGTGAATCTAATGTGAAATTTTATGTTTAAAATGATATTTTTTAGGTTTTTTAAGAATTGATTACACAACTTTTAATGTGATATTACTATATTTGATTTCTTAACGAGTGTCTCTGGCATGACCTAAAATTATTTTTTAATTACTAATTTAGGTCCTTAACTTGTGGCCTATAGCACAACATTAAAAGCATTCATACATAATAACAAAATCTTAAAAAAAAAAATTGTTTTTTTTACAAAAATAAATTATATTCATTCATTCCAATTGATATAGTATATCGATACAATGAAAATTTGCTAAAAACAAAAAGGATGAATTTGTGAATAAACTCACAGCATCCATGTTAATAGCATAAAGGGCAAAGTACTAAAGCCTACACATATGACTATATTTAAGTCTAAGGAATACTCATGTCGGATCTGCAACGTTGAGGACGGCAAAGTCATTGATTTGATCTGCACTGGATCGAAGCTGATCTGACAATCTGAATTGAACAAATACCTGAATGAAACAAGAAAGACAAACAAGGTCGCACAAAAACGACAAACAAAATAATGTCGCACTAAGACGACGAAATCACGAAAGAAAAAAAAAAGTAGATGTGAAAATTACTTATTTCAATAAAAGGGAAATATAAAACGAGTTAGAGGGGTGATTTTGGGTCTCTTTGATGGATGAAGGAGAAGAAAACTAGTGTTTTTGTGACGGCTCACAATAGAAAAGGGGAAGAGAGTTTTTAATTGAATACAACAACAACATTGTTGATTTTCTTTTTATTAAAGCATTGTTCATTCAATCAAACTGGTAGGATATCATTGATATTGAAGAGAACAATACACATGTGAAAGTCACTAAAACTAAGAAGGATAAAATTATGAACAAACTCCCGACATCTAGTTTTATAGCTAAAAATATGACATAATAATACTTCCAAATGTGACAAAATAAAAGTGCCTGAAATGCCCATACCATGTCATTGAATTGTTTCTTTGGAAGACTCTTTGTGAGAACATCCGCTACTTAACTTGTGGTTGGTACATAGGATATACAAATCTCACCAACATCAATTTTTTCTTTAATGAAATGATTGTCCACTTCAACATGTTTCGTTTTGTCATGTGGACATGATTATGTGCAATGGAACTAGCTCTCTCTTATTATCATAATAAACTTTGATTGGTCTTAGGCTAGATATCTTCAATTCCTCCACAAATTTTTTAATCCATAATACTTCACAAAAATCATGGGCCACGGAACGAAATTCAGCTTATGCACTGGTCTTGGCTACACCATTTTGTTTTTTGCTTCTCCATGTAACTAAGTTTCCACCTACATAGGTACAATACCCTGAAGTAGACCTCCTATAATTTATATTACCTGTCGAGTCAGCATCTGTGCAAGCTTTAACCTGTATATATACCCTCTGTTTTTGAACATCAACCCGTTCCCAAAGTTCTTTTCAAATCTCTCAATATTCTAATAGCTTCAAAGTGAGCAGGCTTTGGTGCATGCATAAACTAACTTATCACACTCGTTGCAAAGGCTATATCAGGCCTTGTATGTGAGAAATAAATTAGTCTATCAACCAATCGTTGAGAGCGTTCTCTATCTACCATTTCATCATCAGATGTTGTCTTTAGTTTTACATTGGGATCCATTGGAATTTCTACTGCCTTACACCGTGATTAAATCAAGTATATATTTGTGTTGGTTGAGAAAAATACTTTATTCTTCAAAGGTTCTTGATATCAAATTCAGCTTCAAGTCTTCTTTTTAGATCATTGATTTCTTCAACATCATCTCCTGTTATGGTAATGCCATCAACATACACTATTAAGATGGCAATCTTACTTTCATGTGAGTGTTTAAATAATAAAGTGTGATATTCTTGACATTGGCTGCCACCATGTTTCTTAACAACACTTCCAAATATTTCAAACCAAGCCCTTGTTGATTGTTTTAATCCATATATGGATTTTCTCAATTTGCAAATTTTGTCTCTTCCAAGATTTTCTTCAAATCCAAAGAGGTAAACTCGTATATACTTCTTCATGTAATTCACCATTCAAAAAGGCATTTTTAACATCAAATTAATGTAGTGTCCAGCTGAAACTTACTGCAAGAGAGAGCAGAATTCTGATGGAATTAATCTTAGCAACCGAGGCAAAAGTCTCTTGGTAGTTTATACCATGAGTTTGACTGAAACATTTTGCTACCAATATTTCTTTGTACCTTTCAACACTTCCATCTAATGGTAGGATTAGGCAAGTGTACCAAATCGTTTATCAAGTAATAAAGTGATAAGTAAAGTATTGTATCCACATGGATTTTCGTTTAGTCCATACAATTCTCGTTACTTATGTCAAGTTGACGATATAAAATAAAAGAGATAAGGGTTTGAGATGGCAAGTTTTATCTGTTTGCAACAGAGCAAGTTACCTGTTTTTGGCTGCAGAAAATTAAGCAGCGATTAAGACTCTTTGAATCCCCCTATTTACTTTGTTGGATATTAAATAACATTCATGTCGTGTTTGATTATCTTAAGTAGACTATACAAGTGATGAAGTCGTTGGGACGTTCTAACCTAGTCGGTTGTCAAGCTGCACGTGCTGATCGCACGGTGATTCTTACAGACGGGGTCTATACTATCTTGGTTGATCTAGGTCTATCTCTCCGATGGCTAACTGCACCTGCTAATCGCACAGTGATCCTTACGTGCAGGGTCTTGTTAATTCAAAGGTAATTGAAACATATACTTAAATCGGCGTTCCAAGATTTCCAAAGGCAATGAAGGCCAATGTTGCTGTAGGTCAGCCCATCTATGAATCTTAGGACACTCATAGCACACTCTCCTTCTCCCCTAAGTAGTTCTACAAATGGGCATCCCCTAGAGGTCGAGGACAATGGTCTTACTTAGGTTTATTCCCCTTGGTGCTTGTTTCCCTAATTACTAAACTAGTTACATCCTAGGTTCAACAGATTTTACTCAATATTAGTAATGTCCCCTCCTAAGTACTTACTACTAGGGTCAACTCTCTTTCGGTACATTTCGCTATGTTTCGAGAAGAATAGAATTACAAACTCAAATATAGAAAACATTACAAATGTCCCAAAATTATACACAATTGATCTAATATGCCTCTGTTTTGCTGGTAAAACCTACTAAAATAGACTGGAAAACATGCTAATAATAACGTAAGTTGACTTGTCATCACCATCAGCCTTGCATTTCAATGTATAGCACGACTTACTACCTTTTTGTCTTGAGGTAGATCAGTGATACTCCATGTATTGTTTTTCCTTAAAGCATTCATATCTTCTTTCACTGCTAATTTCCAAATCGGGGGGCAAAAAAATTAGAAATCCTAGACGCATATGCCTCGTGAGTGTGTGATAACTTGTTATATGACAAGTAATTAGACATGGGGTGTTTAATGTATGTTCAAGTATGGTTCCTCTAAAAAATTAGGATATCGAGGTCAAGAAATTTTTTTCTCACATCAATTGGAAGATAAATATCAGGGAAAGACAAGTCTGGTAAATAATTGGATGATTAAGATGAATTATCGGATGAAGAAGAAGAAGATGGATTCTCCATAGGAACTTCACAAGGAGAGACATTTGGATTTATGCTGGAGAAACATTTGGTCATGTAGTATCTTTGTGAAACATTTTTCAGACATTCACCATAAGTTCAGGATTATGATTCCCAATTAGTGTTTCTCCCACTGTTTGAGATAATGTATTATCTGGACATTCATGGTTAAGCATTTTAGGTTCCATTATCTTATCATTTGGATGATTTGTAGTCACAATATCACATAGAGCAGGTAAAGTTTCCCAAAAATTATCTTCTTTATTACTACATTTACTCTCCCCCTAAAGAATATTTTTATCAAAATAAGTTTCACCAATGCACATAATCACCAAGCACATGGTAAAGTATGACACTTTTCACCATATATCAAATGTACGCAATGCGCTATAGACACAACTCTATATGCATGCGGTACCAGTCGTCGTCGCTTGATAAAACTGTATCATAATCGTAGTCACTGAATACAAAGTAATCTAATCATCTTCATTGGATACAAAGTATCCTAATCGTCGTCAGTGGATATAAATATCCTACTCAACAACTTATGAATGCATGAACATATGACTCAATAATGCATACGTTCACCCAACAAATCGTCATCATTAACATCGTCACTTTACATACATGTGTTCATCATCAACACCGTCATCACTTTACATGTTAGAATTCATCATCATTAACAAATCATTGTCATCAAAATCATCATCATAATCATCATCAACAACTATCACCTTAAAGAAACAATACCGTTTGAAATTTACATTTTGCATAAAAGACGGAAATACAACCACATTATGACATACATCATATTAAACACCTAATCATCATTGATTCATTATCATTCCATCATATAAAAATGAATATAATCCATTTGCAAGCTTTGAAAATCATAAAACCCAATTTCGGTAAAGTTCATCCATTTTCCACAAAACACTGATTTTTAAATATTTCACCAAAATAATGTTTTCAAGTGCCAATAACCTTTCACAACATTCCAACATGTTAACTAATAGTCCAGAAGTTTGAACATAGCACAATCTCTTCACAAAGTTCACTTAAAGTTCCAATTTTGCCAAGTTCTACAATTTTTTATCACTTTTCAAAACCAATTAATTTTCAAATCAAGTCCAAGTTAAACTACTCATAAATGTCCAATTATACTCCAATTAGATAGGGTTAGGTGTTTGGAACTCATAAGGATACTTAAAAGATCGCAAAAACACGAAAAATTGAGTTTTCGGGCACCTGTCAGATGTGCATGGTCGTGCAGCCATCACACATGGTCGTGTTGACCAAGTGTGAATGGTTCGCACGGTCCGTGCGCCCCACACACACGGTCGTGCTCGACCTGCAGGACATATTTTCCGATTTTTGTTTTTTCGATATTTCGCGCATAAAATTCTGATCGTTGATCCGATTTCGATTTTGTTTTCTCTTACGCGTTCCAATCACTTACACCTATCATATTCTATCATAAAATCATGTTTTCCTATCCCAAAACAACTTATCCCAATTTCTCCCAAAATCACTTATTTTCCAAAAACGTTTAAAACTACTTTTTCAATCAAAACCCAATTTTCTCCCAAACACCACCATGTCTAATACATGATTCAAAATAGAAAATTCATTCATGTTAATTCATCACAACAACATCATCAATTCTTTCTAATTCTCCAAAATCAAACATTTTTCATTTGTGACCCATTTTCACAAAAACTCATCAAACAACAACTTAATCACCAGAACACATATATCAATACCCAAGGCATGAATTAGCATCAGCAATATAACTCAAAAAAACATTTCAAGCATAAATTCTTGAATTCATCAACAATCATCAACAACATCATTTTTATCATTTTAAGCTAAAACTTCAAAGTTAATATTCCAACATAATAAAACCATGAAATTTAAGCACCCACAACAAGTTTTCAACACATTTCACATGCTCAGATTTATCACCTAATCATGAGCACGAAAATCATCATTAAAAATAATAAAAATCATAATTCATACAAAAGTGATTATGACCCAATAGTGAGAAATGAGATTTCTAGCTTATTTGAGTGAAATGATCTATCCCCCTTACCTCAAAGCCTCACAAAACACTAGCTATGGTTTCACTCTCCTTCTCTATCCCCAAGTCTCTAGATTCCCTCTTCTCCAAGCTCTTTCTCTTCTTTCTCTATTCTTTTCTTCTTTCTCTCTCTACCTCTATGTTTGTGAAATGAAATAATTAATGGTTTAACCTAGTTTCTACTCATGTTAAGCTTATATAGTCACCTCTTAATTGGGTTAGGTTAAATCCCCTCATATTGGGCCTAACACACTCAACATCTAATTATAAATGTTTCTACTCACTTAACTTAGTAAAACGTCTAATTATTACCATCTTAAATAATTATCGCTAGTTACCTCTAACTTAGTAAAAATAACTATTCACCTCAAAATACTTAAACAATCTCAATTCTAAGGTTACTAAAATACCCTTAATCGATAAATGAGAAAAATACCCTTAACCTCAAAATGACTAAAATACCCTTCTAGGACAAAAATCAACTAATCCCCGCACAATTATACACATAAGCAATTAAGCACATATAAACACACGTAAATGCATATAATAAATAATTAAAATAATTCTAGCTAAAAATTGGTTCTTACAACAAGCAGTTAATAAAGCATTTCCGCAAAGATATATAGGTACATTCATAGAAAACATAATATCTCTAGTAACTTCGAGAAGATTTCTATTTTTTCTTTCAGCAATGCCCTTTTGTTGTGGATTGATCAATTATCCCCTTAGCTACTAAGAATATACATTAATATTTGTTGAAATATTCAGTGTCATTGTCAGACATTAAAATGTCAATTTTGGTTTGAAATTAGTTTCAAATCATTTGAAAAAAATCTTTAAACCTTTGTTCCACTTCTGATTTTATTTTCCATGAGATAAACCCAACACACCTATAGATGAGTCAATTTCTTATCAACTAATATCTTAGCTAAACTCAAATCAACAATCTCACATGACAAAGACATAAAATTCGAGTACTATACCAACCTTTGTAAATGGGAAGGAAAAAAAACTTACTGTTTAGAATTTGAAGCTCTGACGATTTATTCACCATAATTAATCTCCACGGAAATGCCCGTGACTTTTTTAACCAGAGGACAAAATTAAAGCTTCGAATTTTAACTCTTTTCCAAATAAAACCACCCACAATAGTCACAATCTCAATCAAGTTGAACTTATGGCGTTTGCCGCAGTAATGTCTTACATTAAGCGACCAAGACAAGATGTAATGTCTTCACTCTTGACTCTTGAGCATACCATGTACTCCATCTCCAAATATTGAGTGTTGCTATCTTCATTTTTATCACATGACTAACAAATATTAGATATTTTGATCTTCTAAGTGACAACTTTTAAACACTTCAGTTTTTTCAGGTATTTAAATGTCTTAATATTTGTAACTCAAGCGACTAAAATGTTCAACGTTCGAAACTTAAGTGACTAAAATAAAATGAAAAAATCTTAAGAGACTAATTGTATAATATCTATAACTTAAGTGGCCAAATTCAAGGTCCAAATAAAACCTAAAAACAATTTAAGGGTATAAAGGTGTAATTTAGCTTAAATATTAATGTCACATTCGATTTTATAAGACATTATTTGAATTTTCAGCTAAATTAATTTGTATCACATGCTTTTATTATATTTAAAGGTGATAAATATTTATTTGTGTCTTTTATTTACCAGTGAAAAATATTTGTCTCGTTTAATTTTTTATAGAATGTTATCAATAACAAATTTTTATGTTGTATTATTTTATGACTCAGTGACAACATTTGTCCCTTATTTTTCATAAAAGAGTAGAGGAAACTAGAGTAAAGTGAGTCAAAAAATAAAATGAAGAAAAAAGTAACTATGAATCAAAAGAAAGAGAGAATGCAAGAGAGAAAATAAAATCAACCTTTTTTATCAAAGAAAAATATAAATAGTGAAAAAGAATGTGAAAATGAGAGATAAAATATGTGTGAAAAGGAAAAAGAGTGGGATGCCATGTTTTTCTATTATATAGTTACCAGTGAAAAATATTTATCATATGTCTTTTATGTACCAAAGACAAACCTTCCTCACCGTCGAAGCTTTCCCTCACCAATCCAAACCTTGGTTTCAGATGTAGGCTTTTCAGGTGGTGGTGCAAAGAGGCTCCTCCTCCACGCCACCTCCTCCCCTAAGGGCGGTTTTGCTTTCCTTTCCTCCGGCAACCTCCTTAATTTTACTGTTTCTCCGCTGCCGTCGTTGCCGTTCTGCTCTTAACGAAGCGTCGTCAATGTCTATGGTGGTGATAGGTTGGGTTGGTTCTGGATCGTTTTCTGGTGGTGGTTGACAGATTTCTCGGCGGCGAGTCGTTAGCTGAATCAGGTGTTGCATATTTGTTTGTTAGGATAGATTCGGGTTGATCCACTTGGACTAATTTTTACGATGTATTCGTTATTTGGTTATTTCTGAGTCAGGTCTAATGTCCCCCAGTTTGTGTATCTCTTTCTTTTTATTTAATATATTTTCTATTTTGCCTAAAAAAAACATCTTTCTATATTTTGTTATATTTATCGATGATAAATTTATACTGTATTTTTGTAAGAATCAGAGACGAACATTTGTCGCATTTTTTCATAAAAGAGTAAAGCAAAATAGTGAGAGTGATTGAAAAAAATAAAATGAAAAAAAGTAAAGACTTTAATGCATTTTTTATCCGACATATTTGAAAAAAAATTGAAATTTTTAGTATTAAAAAAATAAAAATTAGTGAGAAAAATTTAGTGAGGGAAAACATGAAATCCCCCTCTATTTATGTCACTAAATTTTTTGACCAAAGAATTTGCAAGAGATTTTATTTTTTCCGTCACTAATTTTCCTCCCTAATTTTGCTTTTCCTAATAGTATATTTTAAAAACAATCTTTTTGATCCTCCCATTTAGCTTTTTCAAGAAATTAATCTCCCACATCAACTTGATGTTATTTTTGCTGATGCCTCAAGGTTATTAATGATGTTTCATTGCATATTTGGGCAAAAGATTATCCATGTCAGTACTCTTTTCATTTCTCTAAATAATTATATTTTCAAAAGATTAATCTTTCAAAAGATTAACCATGCAAATTAGGAGAGAGAGCGATGGAAGGAGGATGGAGGAGGTTCAACGAGGATGAAAGAACGAAGATTAATGAATATGGAAAAAGTATAGAAACGATGACAATAAAGATGGAAGAAGGAGATCAATTAAATTTTATTAATTTATTCATTTCAAAGTATTGTATTTTTTATATTTTCTTTCAAAGTAATACGAGATGCATTACATTTAGGGGTGGAGAGGTCAAGCCTCGTGATAGAGGCTTACGGTATAATCTATTTAAAGTCTAGATTAATCCAGCTAGTTTAATAAAAAGGTCAGGTTTAACCTTTTTATAAAGCCTATTTAGTTAAATAGGTAAAGTTAAGGCTTATAAAAAAGTCTATTAAACTCAATAGATTGGTCTATTAAGTTTTTTATATATAATAAATCTTTCATTATTGATAATGTTGAAGTTTTTTTTTCATAAACTCAGGTTTTTATATGATTTGGTTATTTAGTAGCAGATATATTGGTGTGATTAGACGTCGTAAAATTTCATTATTTAGTAGCATAACTATTTGTGTGTTTTAGGCCTTCATAAGTTTTGGACTATTTAGTAGTGGACTTATAGATGTAGCTAAACCTTAGTGTAAAACAGACTTTTAAATAGGCTTTTAGGCTTCGTCAGACCTTTAAAAAGGTCTGGCCAAGCTTTAAAAATGAGTGTATGACGGGTAATAGGTCAGAATCATGCCTATAATTTTTTAAGTAGGCCAGACTTATGTCTTACAAAGTTCGGCCTCGCCTAGCCCATTTCCACCCCTAATTACATCATATCATTAAAAACAAAATTACAAAAGAAAAGCGGAATTAGGTCTACAACTTTTTAAAAAGAAACAAACCTATAGTTATGAAGATCACCTAGTCTATTTCTAATATAGTCGACCTTTATACAATCAGGGATAGAAGGGAACCAAACAAGAGAAGATAGAGTTAAGCCAATGTTAGCTAAACCATCTACAAAGGAGTTCCCTTCCCTATAAATGTGACTAACAAAAAAGTTCATGTTTTTAGTAGTTTCGAAACAGTTGATCCATCTATTTAATTTCTTATGCTCCAAGGAACCATTAAGCTATTTTTAAAGACCATCAACACCAACTGAGAATCAATTTCTAACCCAATACTCTTATTAAATATAAATTCAATTTCACCATACATAAATGCAAAGTGAAATACATTGACTTAAAAATAATGTAAGTAACATTAATTAAATCGTAAAATTGAAAAAAAATAATTAAATTTTGTAATGAAAACTGAAAGGTTCATCATTTGCATTTTTTTTCTTCATAGAGGCCATACGGAAGAAGTATCTAACTTTTTGTTTCGACAAAGGAAGGAGTAAAAAATACGGAAGGAATATAGTTTTTTCTAGGCAAAATGGAATATTTATTAAAGAAATATGTTAACCAATGTCTCCGGGGCACTCGTTAAGGAAACCAATATAGTAATATTTGCATTGAAAGTTGTGTAATCAATACATTAAAAGCTTAAAAAGTGTCTTTTTTGACTTATAATTTCTTCTTTTGACTTCCTTAACTAGGGGGCACTCGTTAACATGACCCTTAAGTAGACCCGCTAAAAAAAGAAACGAGATGGACCGAGATAATTTAGATGATTAAATCCAAAATTTTACCCTGCATTATTTAGTGGTGAGCTGACGGGTTGGCGAGCGGGACAGCTGCTCAAACAAATAAACTTTTTTTAATGCATTTTTTATTACAATTTTGTTAAAAAATTTATGTTGCTGTTATTTAAAAAAAAAAATTGCCAACAAATAAGTTTCTGAGACAAATCCAACTTCATCAACAAATTAAACAACATAATTAACAAATTCAAAATTATAATTAATAAATCAGTTGGTAATAATAGCATAGATGTATGATTTAGATTGGGAGATTGGCGTCGAGACTTGAAAATGGCGGCTCTGAATGTTTGCTTAGAAGGAGGAGATGTTGTGGGAGTATATGGAGCTATTATGTACTCTTTTTTTTTACAGGATGGGGTGGAAGATAGGTGAAAATGACAACTCAAATTTTTCTTTCTGACCTTATTGCCAATTTTTATATTTTTTTGACCTTATTGCCATTTTTTTTTTACCTTCTATGAGAATTATTAATCAAAATGACCAACTTTTAGTGTTTTTTTTTTTTTTTTCCTGTAGTGCTCATTAGCAGAATCTGCCATGTGTCACGCTATCATTTGTTGGTATTTTTTTTGCATTTATTGATTACCGTAAGATGGAATGGAGGTAATGACTTTTGCGGCGTCAGTCAAACAACCAATGCAAGTGTGCCAGGTGTCCACGTGTCCATTTTTTTCTCAATTTTCACTTCCAACGATCAGTTGCAAGTGGACATGCGGTCCGCTTGCATAGGGACTAAAAAGCGTAATTTTATTTTGTACGAACTAAAAACAAAACTGTAAATGTTTATAGGGACTAAAAACTTAATTAACCCATTTTTGAAATATGAAAAAAATCAAAACTGTGAATATTTACAGGGATTAAAAACTTAATTAACCCATTTTTGAAATATGAAAAAAAATCCCTAAATGCAGTTAAGTAAGAGCTGTTATTTATTTGGCTGAGTTATGACATGTCACTCCACTTCTCTAAATTTTGTCTGATTCACTCGGAAAAAAATAATAGACATTTTTCAACAAATTAACGAGACGATCCAACTAGATGGAAATGAGTTCAAAGTTTCAGCTCAGTCCATAAAAATTAGCGAGCTAAACGAGAGCGGCCTGCGAACCAAAGCCATTTTTTTTGTTGAGGAAAAACCAAAGCCATTTTACCATCCTAAATGTCGTCGGCAGTTTTGGTACCATAAGCATAAGTGCCTTCGTGACTTTGGAGATGGAGGGAAGTAGAAAACATTTGGATTTGGTTACTATCACTCAATGACAAGGTTGGATAACATCGTCCTATGTCGGCAGAGAACTGTGTCTTTGATGTATAAATAAATAAAGAATTCTGCTCTTTTACCCAAAAGAATCTGCTCATTACCAAGTAGAATGACAATTATACCCCTACGCATGTTAACTCACGTCAGTTATAATGTTAGCGTGACTTAAGTTACGCAGCGTCAGTTAACTCACGCCAACTCACACTGGGTTAATATAATTCCAAAGGCATAAACTTTAACAAGCATAAATCACGTGTGGGTAACAACGTTTTGTAATTTTGATAAAATAAAATTAGAAACTATAGCAACAGTGTGATCATTTACTCCTTCATCTGATTATGGTTTTCTTACTTTTACGTGTTATGCAATCGACATTACACGTATTCAGCAACATGCAATACAAATTTTAAAATCATTGCTTACGGTCAACAGGAAAACATAGGGTAGTGTAGTTGGGACTAAAGACTAGTAGGGTACTTTATTGGTCAGTTAATATGAAGCAATTCTTTTTCTATATTTGATGATTCCTTAGTCCTTTCCTGGCTACACAACAATCAAACGTGATTATCCTGTTAGAATTATTTAATTAACGTGAGTTAACTCACGCTAGTGTAAATCTCTGCACGAGTTAACTCACGCAGCACAAGTTAAGTTATGCAGAATTAACACTAACATAAGTTAACTTGCGCAGGGGTATTTTTAGAGTTTCACTTGAAAATGAGCAAAATATGTTGGGTAAAGAGCAGAATTCATGAATAAATGTTAGTGGTCCTTTTACTACGATTTTTGTCATCACGTACTATCATAGTTCTTTGGCTTTTGGAACAACAAAGGAAACCCTTCGTGGCCTTATGATGCAATCAAGGGACATTTCAATTGAAACAAATTTCACATTTATTCACATTTATATATTTCCTCTTGCTCATATTAGCAAAAGAAAATTGCTTTCACATAAAATTATTAATCGTATTTAATTTTTAAATAAGAAAAAAGTAATTATATATTAGCAAATTGTCTCTCATAGAAACTTGTTCTATGAAAATATAAATGTTTTTGGAAAATAAATTATAATAAATTTTTATCATTTACTAAATTACCCTTATTAATTGTAGTACGTGGAGTAGTTAAATTTGATAAAAGTCAATAAATAAGGGTATAATCGTGGAAAAAAATAATAAATGCTGCATTGAAATTCTAAAATGACAATTATTTTGAGATAGAGAAAAAAATGTTAAAGAGACAATTATTTTGAGATAGATGGAGTATATTGGTCTTAGACACCACCTCTTAAAAGACTCTTCTCAAGTAACACAACAGTTCTTCAAATACTTAATATTTGCCGCTCTCTCTTCCTCGTCAGTATAAACATTTTTTCAAAGTTCTCTAGTATCCTTTCACTTTCAAGCATATTGCCGTAAAATCTTCAAGTCATAACTAACATTGAAATTTAAAAAACATTATCAGAAATAGAGACGCAAACTGGCAGCAGCGAAACGGTCTTAAACTCAACTAATTGCGCCTAGGCGCAGCAGTTTTGCTCCCACGCGCAAAATGGCAACAACACTGATCTTCTGAATTCTGATTGCACCCAGGTATAAAATGACAGCACTGGCCTTGCTTCTTCCAAATTTGAATTCTTGTGAAATGACTTTCATGGTTGACTTTCTAAAACTCGTTAGACACCTTACTACTTCTTAAACTTAATATAAACCTGTTAAAACACATAAATAAACCAAATGCTCTAAGGATTGTCAGGTTAGAAAAAAATCAACACAAATCAACTTTTTTCTCTAAATATCAGATGATGATGATTTTTACTATAAAAAGACTAAAACTAATTAAAAACATAAAATATCAATTAAAACAAAGTCTAAAACTAATATAAATTAATACGAAAATGATGAGTAATCAATATCGTAAGCACCAAATTGAAAAATCTCACAGTCAATAGGAGCTGCCAGTTAAGATTTGCAAGTAAAATTGCCTTGTGTCATTTTCTCTATCCCTTAACTCCTTATTTGATAGTTCAAATAGAAACACATTCAACCAATCTCTTCTAGTATTAATTTGATACATACTCCAGATCATCAAATTTAAACACCTTCTCAAGACAACCAAAATTTCAAAAGGTTACAATCCCAACCCCAATTCCTTGTGCACATTATATTTACTTCAAAGAGTATTTAAGGGAAAAGATCTGAGATGTCCATCATCATTCATATTTTGCTTGACTTATATAAAACATGTGATCGTTATTTTCATCTTATTTAACTTAATACAAGATTGGAAATGATTGACGAGAGGATTTCAGAGGTTTAGGGTCCGTTTGATGGTCATGATAAGGAAATAAAATATGATATATAATCATATCCTACTTAAATCTCATGTTTGATGCACAAAAGTAATAGGATAAAATAAATCATTTTCCTATCATATCCTAACTGTTCTTTGTAAATTTTATCGTGAGTATAATATAAGCTAGGTTAGAAACTATTTTGATAGGATTAGAAGATCATTCCTTATTTATTACTCCATAGTGTCTTTTTATGGTGAATTTTTCGTTCCTATTTAACTGTCTTTTTAGTATTTTAAGGGTATGATTTGCCAATCATACCCTTTGACAATTACTCTTGTATTTTTCAATAAAACTAATTAATGCTATCTATTTGAAAAACTAAAGTTTTTTTTTTAAACAAAGTTTGTTTTTTATTTTATTTTAAACAAAGTTTGTTTCTTGTTATCTTCAAATTTAAACAACTTTTTTTTATTACAAACAATAGTTCCAAGAAGAGTTAAAATTCTATAAATAAGATGAGTAACAATTGTTAAAAATTTCAAGTGCAAAGTAAAAGAACAGATTTGAGAGAAGAAAAATAAAAGACTCCATGAATGTTCACAGTGTGAATCTGACATTGGTTGAAGTCATAGTTGAAGTCTTAAATTTGATTAAAGGAGTTGGAAGAAAGTTAAATTTTTCTTAACATTTGATTAGTGTGAAGTTGAAATAATTTTTATATTGATTTAAAATAATTAAAAAAATGTGCGCATTATTTAGAAAATTGACAATTGTTTGTTATGAGAGAGTGTGCGCAAAAAAACATAAGTTTGTTTGAGAAAAAAATAATAACCGACAATTATTTGTTACGGGATAGAGATAACATGTTAAATTTATTAGAAAGATAAAGTGTGTGCAAAAAAATATGAATTTATTGGTGGATTAAAATGAGGGTATAATAGAAGAAAATGTGCAAAAATACACATCGCTATTTTTGTGTTAATTTTCTAAAAAGACACTTAAAAATGAATGGAGGGAGTATCATAATATTCCATTTTTACAATATTTAATTAATTAAGAGAGTAATTTTTTCATCTAAATACAATGATATCTTGTTTTTTATAATGTGCACATCAAACACATGATAAAATGAATGCTTATCATATTTATATCATATCATGTCTCAATCCAACTTCATATCATATTCTATCCCTATCATATCTCGACCGTCAAACGAACCCTTAACGTAATTCATATCAAGTGCAATCTGAACTAACAAAAGAATGATAGTTATAACTTATTGGGATATGCTAACTTGTACCCTCAAGGCACAAGTTAATAATTTAAATATAGAAATAATTAATTGGAATGTGTGCATTGCATTTAATCTTTAACTTTTTAATCAATTAATGCACACAATTTTAGAGAATATTTCTTCTTTTAGGTTTCTTAACATGTACCCTAAGAGCACAAGTTAACACTATCCAAACTTATTTAGTTGATTTGTGTGGATTTGTAAATTGTTTTTAATTAATTGTAGTTAGGTTCTTGAATTTAGGGACTTCGTGTAATATGTAATAAAAAAATTACTTCAGAGTTTTAAAATTCAAGTAAAAAAATGAGTTCAGAAACTTATTTATAAATTATTGATAAGATTAAGATTCAATTGCAATTGTTTTAGTTTAAGGGTCTTGCTAACAAGAGCCCTAAGAATATTATTTAAGGAATCTACAATAAAAACCTTTGTTTTGAAAATACAAGTCAAACACATATAAAAGTCATAACTACACAATTCACAATATAAAAGTTACTTATTTTTAGATTTTTAAACAGTATCCTTAGGACACTTGTTAGCATTTTCCTTTAACTTAATTACCTTATTGAAATTTCTCTTTAGTAGTAGGGATTACATACACATATTCATATACAGAGAAAGAATATCTTCCCTATCTTCATAATAATGAGAAACAGTACACTTTTTTTTTTAGGCAAAAACATCATAAAAATCTTATTACCTTTTTCTTTGGTCGGAAAAAATCTTATATCAGCTAAAAGATTATGAGAAATGTTACTATAGTGGGCCTTTCCTTTTTCATAGTGGAAGCCGAAGCAGCATTAAGGCCATGTCTTTTTGTGTTGGTTGTGTTGTGTGGGTCTTCTCAAACACTACCCCATTCATTTTCTGTGTTTCTGTTTGTCCATTTATTCCTCCTCTCTCTCACACACAAATACTCATCGCTACTATTTCTATTTTGTCCCTTTAGTTTAGCATTATTAATATTAAATTTATATTAAGGACATGATCAATTCACAACCACAATGTCCAGCTTATTCTTTTTCAAACTTATTATCCCACTCCTTAAATGTAACTAATTATAAATCTAATTAAATTATATTGAGAGGCATAATCTAATCTTTTTTCTTCCAATCTAAGTGAGAGATAAAATTCAAAATATAATTTAAGCATAGTCTTGTCTAATAATATTGTCCAATTGGAAACAACAACTGACCAATGATTTAGAATTATCAAGAGATTTAGACAATCAAGAGTGACTTCTCTTATATATTTAGCTAATTTTTTATAATTAATGTGAGACTAATCACTCATACTTTAAACTCAACAATTTTGAATAGAAAAATACAATATTTGTCTTTGTCTTTCCCATTTTTACTTGCATTTAATCTTTCTATTTATACATAAAAAATTAAAATTGACTTAGTTGGTAAGAAGTTTTCTCACGCACAAGATCGTGAATTCAACTCCCACCGCTGATGCGAGGATGTCTTTGGTATATGATATATAAGTACCTCTATTAGCGTTTGCTGTGCTTTGAGATCTTCCCTGACTTAAGTGAGCCCAAGAGTCTAACTCACCTAAACTTTTTCTTGTAGAAAAGACACGCACATAAAGAAAAAATTCATATTTAACATCAAAATTTTATTATCAAAACTATATCTGCTTTTTAAAAGATTCACATACAAAGGAGCTAAGATAGTAGTAGTATTATATTTTGCAACAAATCAATCACTAGGAAATGGAAATGGATAGAAACCTTGGAACTGGACAAAAGAAGTGGTTTGTAGTGTATGTGCATGTTATCTAACTTCTCTGACTTTTTTTTTCTCCATCATCCATCCCCACTTTTCTTACCTCTTTCTCTGCTTTCCCATAATAATTTGTCCTCTCTCTCCCCACCTTATCTCTTTTTATTACCAAACTCTCAAGTAGCAGCATAATCACACTCAACTGGTACCTACCTTCAAGTTTGTTCCCTCTTTCTTTTTATCAAAGAAAGAATACTATGTAAGTGTCTCTTTCCACTTATCAACTACAAACTTGAATTTCATTTACTTATACTTTATTCTCATTAATCCTTACATGCATTTTGAAGTCTTCTGCTGTTTCTACATGCTGTTTACTATTTATTTTCTCTATTTTTTCTTATTTTTATGTTCTTTTTGTTTTCTAGAATTTCATTCTGGCTTGCAAGTAATTATTTATTTATTTTGAGGCATTTGTGTTTCCTTTTATTTTGTTTTTAATTTGTGGAAATGGTTATGTGGTTAGCTCTTTGAGTTTATAAATGGGAGTTAGTATTTTCTTTTTTGTAGTTAGAAGTTGAACCAAAAACTTGAAGGGGAGTTTTTTCTTCTTTCAATGGTTTGAAAAAAAATGCTTTTCATAACAAAAGTATGTTGAATGAACTGATGATAGTGATGTTAGAACAATCATTTAATTAACATCTTAAGATAAAAATTACCAAAAAGTTGAGATTTTCAAATTTATATTGAAGAATTTCTGAGTCTTATGTTAAAAACTTGTTTGGTTTAAAAATTTAAAAATTGTAAACTACAATTTCTTTTTCTACTCAAAGGGTACCCTGTACCTTTTATAGTAATGAATGGTCTATAATTGTAAAACGTGCCAAGAGTAATCTGATTGTTGAATATGACTCGATTCACGAATAAATCGACAGACACTGAGTGTGGCAGAGCAAGTGTACTCTATAAGCCTAGATATTGCATTATAGAAAAAATACAAAACATGTGGTTGGAGACATAGACAAAGTAGGTCAAACTCATTGATCAATCGCCGTGTTCTTTTTTGTGTTTATTTGTCCGTTTTCTTTTGATTTTGATTTGATGTTCTAACACTTATTTTCCTTAGAAGTTCAAGTTCATGGTTAGTGAAGAATAACTTGCAAACTTGTTCTGAATGAAGGGTAGAATACATATAGGTCCTAACAATAGAAGATTATAATCCTAGTTTTTACCTACGCAGGGTGTAGTGTGTGAAAGAGGCTCTTTATATGTTTTCTTATCAACGTTTAAAATATTAAGTGCAACTTATTTGTTATTGAGACAATGTAATGTTCATTACAGACTAAGTGCTTGTTTAGATTGTCTTATTTGAGCTTACCTACTGACATAAGCACTTGTGAAACTCTTTAAGAGAGTTCAGGGAAAGAGCTTATGATGCGTACATAAGTTGTTTTTAGCGTATTTCCATACCCTCTCTAGGATAACTTATGAAAACAAATTATAGCTTATAGGGAAACATACTTTATTTAATTTCTTGTTGTAGAAATAATTTATACATAAGCACTTAATTATGCCAGGGCCGGCCCAAGGCAAGAGCTTCCAGGCCCATGGCATAGGGCCTCCAATTTTTGGGGGCCCAATTTTTTTTTTTTTTTTTTTTTTAAAA
>Ga0228710_1003871_pt1 | contig 23747 bp, 15 predicted proteins | sample MedpolnodulmetaG_FD_177995 | JGI IMG/M metagenome (GOLD analysis project Ga0228710, IMG submission 177995) | Root nodule microbial communities from Medicago polymorpha collected in Santa Monica, California, United States - pink nodules | ecosystem: Host-associated > Plants > Roots > Nodule...
CAAACCATTCTTTAAAGCCCAATTATTTGTCCAAATCAATACATGAGATATTCCTTAAAATGGTGAAACACATTTATTTCTTGATCCTCATGATTTATTGTTCTTAAATTAAAAGTTCAACCTTGTCATCTTGCGTGTCTTGCTTATGAGCCTGCTTACAGTACGAGATCGATCTTGAGAGCAATCTTTGATGAAATAATTCTCACAAAAATCATTAGTAATAACAAGATGATTTATTAAAATATGTTTGTAATCCTTAAAATATTTAAAAGAGATTTTGGTTCAACATCTTTGAGGATTCGGCCTTGTCACCATGCTTCTGCTTATCTTTATACTGATTATTTCCCTTTTTCTTCTTCCAAAACTCTTTCTTGGATTCTTCTTGCTTGAATTTTGCAAGAAGTGCTTGTTCTTCATCTCTCTCCTCGTTTATACCAGTAATCATTATCTCATGAGCTTCTAATGATCCTTGAAGTTCTTTAATCTTTACTTCATTAAGAACCTTAGTTTCTTCTATGGTCATCACCAAGTGATCAAATTGAGATTGCTTGGAGTTCAGATCCTTTGAATTCTGAGAATTTTCTCCATAACTGCTTTATTAGAAAGTGTCTCACCACGTAGCTTCATGTAATTTGTGATTGCTTGAACAGATGAGAAATACTTGATCTCCTATCTTTTCTTCTTTCTTCATCTGAAGCAATTCATATCAAGGTAATCAGAACCGAACCGGACATCGAACCAGTAAAGACATGGGTTTGAGGTTTAAAGGTTCAACTGGGGTCGAACCGTTTTTAATGAAATAACTCATTTATATTTTTTTAGGAGAAAATAAGTCATTTATATATAAAATAGGTAGTAATGCAATGAATAAAATCATGCTTGGTACAATATTAACTAAAAAAAAATATATGGTGATTTGTCGTGACTTTTCTTGATTTTGTTTTATACATAGATATATATGTGGTGGCCCAAACTCACGTTTCTACCTCGGGCCCCGATGTAGTATTTTTCTATCAATCAAAAGTAAGTATTGTATATCATTTTCACAGGGATTAGCGCGATATTCAAGTCATTCAATAATCAATATTGTTCTAAGTGTATGGATTTAAAATGTTTATTTGTGTAAACCTATATAAACTATTTGACATAAAATAAATAGAGAAGAGATAGAGTTATTTCACTTGGGGTCAGAGACACTCAACCAAGCGTAACAATTGCAATCTCACGATCAAATAACGGATTCTAGTTTTTAAAACGATATTATCACAATCACTCGACAACATCATTCATGTCCAAATGATAACGTGATTTCTAATGGACTATTCAAAAGTCGATTTCCCAAACTATTAAACAATCATAAAGTCGATCGGACCGTTTAATCGACAATTTCCCAATCTATTAAACGACTCAAAAGCATTAAGTTCTTGATTACAAAGTAATCATCAAAGATTAAATCCTATGTCTAGAATGAAAACTTAGATAGATTATTATTCTAACACTAGATCCAAAAGTATTTGTCGATAACATTTCAAATTTCAAATAAAACTTTAAATGCAAGAATAATAACAATATTGAATAAATAAGGGTCTTTTTTTTTTGGTCAGGTAACCTAGTGGTAGAATTCACCTTATAAGGTGAATAAGTGGGGTGTCCGGGGTTCGAACCCCGGCCCCTGCATATAATAATGCATTGTCCTACCAACTGAGATATGTTCACGGGACAATAAGGGTCTTTTCTACGTTACCCTCTCTTGTTTAAGGGGTATTTACCCCTTCAAGATATCAACCAATTAAAATGTAATATACAAATGTAACATTAAATGTCAAATAATGTAAAAAAAACCTCCATAATAAATAGCATATCTCACATATCTTATGAGAGGAAACACTTACTTTCTTTGCTAAATGCCACGTTTGATTGGCTAGTCCCTCCATAATAAATAGTATATCTCACATATATTAATTTTTCTTCTTTAATTTATATTGTTGTTTTTTGACCAAGAAAAAAAAACTTATATTTAAGATTTCGTTCTATTTGTTTTCTTAAAATAATTATTTTAGACAAATTAATTACTTGATTTTATTTATTCATTTTAATCTTTTAAATTACAAATATTAAACATTAAATTTAATTTTTTTAGTCAATTTAGTGTCTTGAGTTTTTTTTATATTTTTTTTAAGAGGTTTTTTTATATTTATTTTAGTGTGTTTGGAATGGCGGCGTCGATAATTGATTTTGATAGAATTGAGTTTGAGAGAATTGACTTTGGTTAAAAATGAGTTTGATGTGAATTGATTTATGTTTTGATACACTCATATAAAAGTGATTATCATGACTTGATGTTGTTTGGATAGTTTAAGTCAAAATTGATTTTGAATATATAATGACCAAATTACCCTTATAATTGCATTTAACACCAGACATCACATTCTCATTTTTCTTAATTATTTGAACTTATGTTGAAATTATTCATATACTTTTACGCAATTGGATTATTAAATTAAATATAATTATATAAAATTAGTAAAAAAGATCGATATAATATTATAAATTGAAAATTTTATAGGTTAGCAAATTCATTTTCAAATAATATCAAATTTACCAAAGTCAATGTACCATTTTTTTTTTTACCACCGATAGTCATCAGGTCTGTTAGGGGAAAACAATATGGATTAGGGTTTATGTGAAGGTAACTTGGATATGAAGAAAACAGTTATGAGAGAAAAGAGAGAACGAGGATTTGAAGGATTGAGGGAAATATGAATTGTGAAAAGTTGTATATTATTCATTGAGGGAAACACTATATATACTAGCGGAAAGACGGGCACTATCATGCCTGTCTGTCCGCTCTTTCTACTGCGCTAACGCATGTAATTATTTTATCATGTTTGTTTGTATAATTTTGATTAAATTTTAAAATATTAAAATTATTGATATATTGATTTATGAACAAAATATTGTCAAGTCATATAAAAAAATTATTTATGAACTCAACATATTTTGGTTTGCCTGCATATAAAATAAAGATAAAATAATAATTTTTTATTGTTTATACTAATAGTAATTAGTAACATCATAATATAAATGTATAAATGACATGTTATGTAAAAGAAACATTGCTTTAAACAAAATAATGAAACTTAGGTGTAGTACCACATGTGATGTTGGTGTTGTTCTCCTATTACAACATGACACATGTATATTCTTAAAAATTGGATGTTATATTTTTACTTTTGATGCCGATTAATCGTGTGTTTGGTTGTGCAGTGGAAATAATTGATTTTGGTAGAATTGATTTTGTAGAATTGATTTTGATTAAAAGTAAGTTGAATTTAAAGTGATTTATGTTTGGTTACCTCAAAAAAAAAAAAGGGTCTTGTATGAAAAATGTTGTTTGGATGTTTTGAGTCAGAATTACTTTTAAATGTGTAAAAGACCAAAATGGATTTTAACATGTGAGTGTGAGTGTGCGTGTATATATCAAATTTTACATTTATTTAGTTTTTTCATCCTTAATTTATTTTTGATTAATTGATAATAAAATTACTAAATTATTAAAATTGTTAATCACACAATATTCAAATAAAAATACATGTTGGGAATAAATATTAAACATGAAGTGCTCAATTAAAATTACAAATAGAGAATATAATATAAAGTGCAATACAAATTTGAAACATTACTTCATTACTAATGATGGGGATGATATAGTTCATAATCAAGGGTAAAAGAGAGAAATTGGGAAAAAAACAAACCTTAGAATTGAAAATCGATTCTTAGAAGCTAGGAATAGCAGCTTCTGTGAAAATAGCTTCAGCATGGTCAAAAGCACGGCAGCATAAGGGTGAAAGATAACCAAACATCACAAAATTACTTTTGAGAATATGAACGTGCTTTTGCACCTTTTCACCGGGTAACCAAACACCCACTAAAACACACCACTGTGATTTGACCATCATACCAAACATTCTTCCTCATCAATTTATGTTATATTCCACCCTGATTTTGCAAATATTATAGTGCTTTGTTTCTTTATGGTTTTGTTAAACAATATAACAGTCATTTGTGTTTGATACCCCTGTGCAGCACAACAGGTGAGGGTGAAGGACCGAAGGTCGAAGGATGTGAGTGTTTTATTAGTTGAAAACGAATATTGCAATGGTCTGTGGCCGGTTTTCGCAGCGGTGGCCGATGGGTTTAATTGGTATATCAAACATTATTTTTTTTATTTTTGAAACAGACACGTGTCACACTATATTAGGAAAACAGCACCAATAGCACATGTGGTACTGCACCTAAGTTTTCTCTTTTTGTTTATTCCAGCTATATTTTACTCCTATCTCAATTCAAAAATTTCAGAATTTTTTTTTTATGTTTCTTTTTTTTTTCTTGTAACTTTTACTTGTAGATTAATTTCGTTTTTGATTTTGTTTATCCCAAGTTATTAAAGCATAAGGGTGGGTGCAGGCTTGCAACAATAGTAATAAACTCTTGTTGATGTTTTATGTATACGATCAAGCATGTAATTTTGAGACAAAAAATTATCAAAAAAAATTAAGACAATAAATGCAATGAATAACATTTTTTTGTTACAGTGCAATAAGTAATAATGATATAACCCTAAAAAATAAAAGTAATAATGATATAAGAACTTCCAACTTTGTTCCAAAAAAAACCTTTTTCAACAACATATAAAGTGCCAATGGTACACTTGTCAGTGACTATTTTACAAGGATGTCGCATAGATTTTCTATTTTACAATTGGAGCAAGAATGGCACTATAAATTGACATACAAATATAACCCAACCTCTATTCCTTATTTTACATTTTGCATAAATTCAAAATTCTTGTTTTGAATTTTATTCTATGTAATGTAAACTCACTTAAGGAATCTCATTAGTAAAAATTTATAAAACTTCTTTGTATATGTCAATTTTTTTTGACACTTAATGTTTAATTTGGTCCAAAGTTTGAACCAAAATAGAATGTTTGAGATCACCAATTTGAAGTTCATGTTCACCCATTGGAATTCTTCGAACCCCAAACTCATCCACAATAGAAAGATGGTTACAAACATGAACACCAACCTTAACACGTGTCTTTGATCCAGCAGGAACATAAGTCTTATGAAAGTTCACCAATTGTTTAACACCATTAGGTGCTTTAGAGTAAACTAGAATTGTGTGGGACCCATCCATTGATCCTTCATTTTTCACATCCACATGAAACCCTACTTCCAATTCATCACAATTTGCATGACTCACTTTCATTGCTTTGTAACTTGTGTTTGTGAAGGCTTGAGTCTGAGGGGTTGTAAATTGGACTGAAACTTGTTTGGGTGCAAGTGCTAAGGAGTGTGTGAATCTTGAGTAACTTAGTCCATGCCCAAATGGGAATACTACAGGGCCCTTGTAGAATCTATAGGTTCTACCTGGGTACCCTGTTGCTGGATTTGGACGCATATCCATGTTTGTCATTGGCACTTTTCTTACATAGTCTTGTGGGTACCATGTATTGGGTAACCTTCCACCTGCAATAAAGGCCCAACAAAAAAGTCAAATTAGATGCAACAAAAGTCAAATCGCGTAAGCCGTTTGAGTGATAACTCATGAACTGTATTTTTGTGCTTTTAAAGACTTCAGAGGATAATTTTCAAAGATTGTTTTTCAGAATAAAGAGCAAATAGGGGGCTAGAAGACAAACGATAAAAAATATTAATACTATTTTGTAAATATTTTGCTTACTTGGATTAGTTCTACCAAAGATAACATCAGCAATGGCAGTGCCACCAGATTGACCAGGATAACCAACCCACAAAATAGCACTAATCTTGGGATCATTTTTAGCAAATGTAACATCAATAGGCCCACCAGACATGAGTACCAAGATAACTGGGCCTCTTGCAGCCCTAGCCACTCTAGACACTAGCTCTTGTTGGTGGCCTGGTAAAAGAAGCCCGGTCCTGTCTCTAAATTCTGCTTCAATGGATTGGTCTAAGCCCATTACTAATACTGTTGCATCAGCTTGTCTTGCTACTTGCTCTGAAAGCCCAAATAGTTGATTTCCACCACAACCCACATCCTTACATCCTGCTTGATGAATGGTTTTCACATATCTGGCAATCCCCTGCAACGGCGTCGTATAACCACAAGCAATACCTATTCGAGAGGAAAAAAAATAATATTTAAAAAGTTGTATGCATAATTAGTTTTACACTGACGTCCAATGAAAATATAATATTGTATAATAGTATTTCATTTTCTTTTTAATGTAGTGACTTACCAGCATAATTCCCTATCATTGTAACAGTAACATCAGAATTGGGACCAATGACTCCTACAGTGCGGTATCTTGTAGGGGATAATGGCAATGCATTTCCTTTGTTTTGTAGAAGGACAATACCCTGTCTAGCTGCCTCAAGGGCAACATCATTATGGGATGGTAAACAAACATCTCTTGTGCCTAAATTACCATAAGGTTGGGCTTCACCATCAAACATACCCAATCTCATTTGGACTGTAATAAGGTTAGCTAAAGCAAGGTTAAGATCATTTTCAGAAATAAGCCCTTGCTTAATAGCACCATCAGTATGTAGGGCTAAAAATGGGCCACAATCAAGGTCCAGGCCCGCTTTAATCGCTGCGGCTGCTGCTTCTTCGGGTGTTCTTGTGTAGTGTTGGTTGTCGTATAAAACTCCAACTGAGTCACAGTCCGAAACTATGTACCTAATTTTTTTTAAATGACAAATGTTAGAAAGAAAAAAAAGCGAAATTAAACTCATGATAGTAACAAAGAGAAATGATAACAACATGATATAGTCTTACCCATTAAGGCCCCATTCGCCACGAATGGTGTTGCGAAGGAGTTCGGGATCAGCACAGGTGGGCTTGCCATTGACTTGATTGTAGGAGCACATTACACTCGCCACCTTCCCTTCCTGTACACATGCTTTGAAAGGAACATCATATGTGTCTGCCAAATCTTGTTTACTCACCTGCATAAACACCCACATATTACCAATCCAAATGCTTGTATAAATTTGTTACATTGGTTAATGAATATTTACTCTATCAATACTATTAGTGCAAGTGATTGATGCATAACGCGAGTGTTGTAAATTTTTGGATATCAAATTCGATTTACACTAATAAATAATTGTGGGTAAATTCTTCTACAAATTTTTTTTTTCAATTAAAGTTACATCAACAAAAGGGGTTACTAATCAATGATGTAGAAAACAAAATGGTTTAAGATGCACAAGTGGTAATTTGGTAGTTTGAATGAACATCACCATCATTTAACCGAATCAATTATGCAATGCAAGTGGCCTAAAGTCCTTATCAACAACAACTTGCATAACTTCCACTTTAATAAAAATCATATTAATTCTTCCCATCTTGTATTTATGGAAACTACTTCTTTGAACCAAAACAAATAGAATGACAAAAGCAAATAACACCTCCATGCTTTGGTTGGTATAACATGACTGTACACCCATGCGCCACTAGTAGCCACTCAAATAAGGCTTAGACATGCACATGAAAATTGAGAACATTGCTCTTAAAAGTGTAATAAACTACCTACCACTTTTGGCTCATAACTCAACCAATTTTGGATGGTTGAAATTTCAAATACATGATAATAATAATTTTCAAATAATTGCAACAAAAAAAAATTAAATGGCCCCCTTTATAAGTATGGTATAATTAAAAAAATAAAATTATAATATTAGGTCATACATACCTTGGCATTGAAATGGAACCTATCTACACCATTCCAATTGTCAAGGTCATAGGCAGTGTAATGTTTACAACAAGCAGCAACCTTGAGCCGGTTTCCGGCACCATTGCCTTGTAGTCCTTGAACATAGCTGGCGGCATATTTTCCGGCCACAGTGGGATCTTCACCGGGTGTCTCTTGGCCACGGCCCCACCGTGGATCACGGAAAATATTCACATTAGGACTCCAAAAAGTCAACCCTGCAGCTCCACCATTGTACATTGCTCTTGCTTCATCAGACACAATCTGCATGTGAATGCATATAATTCATTCAACCAATAATTTTTTATATCAACACATATTTAAATTAATGCTAACCTCAATAAAAGAGACATGATTTATTGTAATTTTTAATTTAATACTACTTTCCCAAAAAATTTAAATATCTTGAATTTTTTTTCTTTCTTAATTGTGCTTTATGGACACCATATTTATCTTATCATTGTTCTGTTCAAATCAAATGTATTTTTTTCTTTGTTATTGTTTTAAATTGAAAAGTCTTTTTCTTCCATTCACCAATTTGTCATTTGGTTAAATACCAACCGGAATAAAAGAATATTTTATAATACTACGAAACAAACAAAAACACCCCATTTTTTGACATTTTGTGGAATCAAAACGTCACAATTCAAGTCTTAATACAAACTTTGAATATAATTAAGAAAAGGACTTTACCAATAAATTAATAATATAGCATCTATGGCCAAAGTGATTAGATTATTATTGAGCCTCTCATAACAAAAGCAAAGCAATCAACATTGAAAGACATACCCCTTCAACAAAAAAAAAAACATTGAAAGACATATGTATACATATGAATAGCAACAACCAAAAAAAGAAGCCGTAATTGAAAGGAATTGCTGCAAGTAGAGGTGTTGATAAGCATAACCAAACACCTAATGTTTTGTCAATTATTTGCTAAACAATAATTAAGAAAATATGCAAAGTTGATGGACTTTTATGCTTCATTTAAACACACCAAATCATTGATGTTTATTCTTTACTAATTACTAAACGTAACTATCTATAATAAAATTTCCAATTTTGTTTAAAAAAGAACGTAACAATTTTTTTATGGGAATATGTTTCTTATATCAAGAGAACAATTTAAGAAAATTAAACTATATCTATTAATTTTCTCCCTAATTAAGTAGTATTTAACCATGAGGGAAATTAGAAAAGGACAACAAAAACCACCTTCTCATGGTGATAATATTGTTATCGTAGTTTAATGAAATAGTAGCGTAATGGAGTTTCTTTTAGCAACTTATGGATAAGAAATTATTTAAGTAGATAAATTTTCAACGTCACACCCACTTATTTTCCAAACCATATAATAAAAAGTGACCCTAGTGTCATATTTCATATTTTTCCAAATGCATGTAAGGCACATGGGACAGCTTGTCAGTTTCTTAGCTAAAACAAGTGACTAGTAAGTAGTTGAGTAGCATCATATATCTATAGTTATACAATATTTCCCTTTTGTTTGAATGAGAATCAAACAAGAAATTAAAATGAAAGTTTTTTTGCTCACATGATTGGACTATTATTGCACAACTTGTTTTCCTCCTAGCTGTTTCCTCAAGAAAAAAAGTTGTTTTCGAAAATGTGTAATTAGGTGGTTAAAATTGGTCCCCCAGTTTTAAATGTCTTTTCGTTTTTATTGAGGACTGAGACCCAAAATTTGGTGATTAGTATTCAATTGATTAATCCTCTTAAGAGATAGTCTTATACGAAAAGTCTATTATTTGATATTCATGATTTTTAACATAATATTATTTTTATTTTTTTATGAAGGCCAAAATACGATATATTAAATAAGCACAATCACAACATAAGAAATATTAAGATTGAAAATATACGATAGTCGAGGATTACAAAAGACTATCAAAACAAAAGAGGCATTGTACGTGATAAAAATTAATTAATTAGTTAATATAGAATAGAAAGACAAATATAAGTTTGAAATTATGAGAAAGAAATCAACGAACAAATTCAATCTGAAAATAATTTTTTAATGTAAATTTTTATGTCGTATATACTACATAAAAAATTCAACGTGAAAAAATCATGCTTATATAAAATAAGGATATATATGATAGTGAAAGGTAATAAGTATGTACTAAATTATTAAAAATGGTATAAAATAGCTATTTACCCATTTACTTAGCTAGCTGGTGACTGTGGTATGGTATAACGACAACACCATATATTAAAGTAATTTTTTTTTTGTTGAGGGAAATATTAAAGTAATGTTATTATCATGACTTTATTACGTATGAAATAATGGATAAATGATTATTTTTATCATGAATGGCCCAAAAAGAGAACCAAGAAGAAAAAAAAGAATCTCCTTTAAATTAAAATAACTATATCCATATACGCCAAACCAATGGTTGTGACAAAGAATAAATAAAAATCATGATAATTTTTTCAAAATAATAATAATAAAAATGTTAACCGATGTCCTATTGTATTGGTTAAGGAAGCAATTACAATAATTTAGCTTTGCAAGTTGTGCCGTTCGATTGTCAAAAATCTAAAAAGTATTATTTTCAATTTAAAACTGTATTGTTTTGACCTTCTTATTCAGTGTCCTAGATACACTGACATTGACATTGGTTAACATTTCCGTAATAATAATAACCATAATGATAAGAATTATCTTACCCGTCCAATTTCAAGCCACAAAGATTGATTGAAAGAAGCAGCGGTGGTGATAACTTGAGGGAAGCTAGTGGCGGCGGAGAAGGCCCCACCAAATTTAGTACCTGGGCCCACATTAGAAACACCATGTAAAGCTTCCGACCACCACTCATAACCTTGTATTCCAAGTCTTGGAACAGCAATTGCATTGTTCACAACAAGCCTTATCTTTTCAGGTAATGCAAGTCTTCCTATAAGGTCTTGTACTCTTGCATGAATTGGTACTCTTGTATTGCAAAATTTGTAGCTTCTTGTTAAGCCATTTTTTGGGTCACATGCAAAGGGTACCCTACCTTCACTTAATGTAACTAATATGGAAACTAATAACATGAAAGTTATTAAGTTTTTGAAATAACCCATGATTGTTTTTGATGAATTGAAGATGAATGAATGAGAGAGTAGTGTGGGGTGTGTTGTGTGTTTATGTTTGTGTGTTTATATAGAGGGAAGTGTTGTGAAGTTGCGTCTTTTAAAGGGTTTGGGTAACGAAATGAGAGGAATAGAAAGATACTTTCTTGATTGGTTTTCCACGTCAATTAATTTATTGCAAGATATTATTATATTAGTGATAATATTGGATATATCATGTTCATATATATTCATATGCATTTATATATGTATATATCAAGGTTATAAAAATGACTTAGAACTAAACTTGAATTAATGGATATAATTTGTTTAATTAAAAAGGGAGAGGTGAGTGAGTTAGTGTAACACGCAGTTAGACTCGGTGGGTGGTGGCCGGTTGGTCCCTTTGTGGACTTAGAGTAGATGCCAAAATAAATCACTTAAATATATTTTATGCCATAACTTAAGAAGAGATAATAAAAACTTCAAAAATATATAAAAGACAAAACTAGTGTAGTGGGAGGAATTCAAATTCTTTGTATTTATTCGCGGTTTACGGATTAGCGATCAGTACATTAGTGATAGTTAGATCGAAATTGAACGATTAAAATTTTAATATAGATTTTGATTAGAATTTGAACATTTCAGTTTTAGTCTAACAATTACCGATGCATTAATTGCATAAATATCTATGAAAATTGCGACTTTGAGAATCTGAATTCACAACAAAAGTAGTAAGTTTGTTAGGTCTTTTAAACATGCAATTAGAAGTATTTTAGACAAAATGACAAATACTATATAATAAAGATATTCATTTCAAAGCTAAATATTGGCATTGACAACTGAACTATTTTCTAAAGTTGTATAGATCATTGTAAAGAAAAAGAAACTTGAAAAAAAAAATACAAAAGAGAAAAAGTTGTTTCTCTAGTTTATCATTTTATTTGTTTTTAGTTTCGATTTTATTGAGGAAGTGGAAGTTTTTGGACGTTCACGGGCGAGAGAATCTCTTTCATTTCTTAGTTACTTGCAATCGTGAACTTGATGGATTATAGAGTAGCTAGTTTTGCATCTTTTGTATTAACCCTTTAGTTATCATGGAAACAAGGTCCCTATAAAAAATAAAGTCGGGGTGAATTAAAGCTCTTGCATATGTAGGGTGTGAAAAGAGGTCCTACCATTTAGTGTATTATCAGTTCTACCTTGGTTTTTACACAAGAGATTGTTATCAGGAGTGTACTGATAATCAAGATTAAATAAATTATGGCTAAGAATTATTTCACAATAAATCGAACTCAAATTTTCTTGAATAATTCGTCTCTATAAAACTCGTTAACTACTAAGCTCAATTGTTTGGGTTATTGCATGTTTTGTATTCAATGACAAGGTAACAATGCCACAAGCAAGGTTCTTATTTCGCCCTCAAGAAGTCAAAATAATTGACGGATTATGATTGTTCCAAACACCACCAAATACAATGACTTCACTTTGGATACACTGTTCAAAAACCTCTTTTGTTGTTGGGTGTTTATACCAATGTTTCATGGAAACAAACGTTTTCAATTTTCATCCCCGTGATTTTACTGGAACTGACTAAAGCATTTAAGTAAAATCAAATCTCGTGACTCTATTATCAGAAAATATGAGTAATTTTGTCTTGATTTACTGCATTGTTTTTTCTTCTTTATGCAACTTGCAAACAAGTTTTTCTCATTATTATAATCGTCTTTTTCTTCATGTGTTAGGACTTTGGGTCCAATCATAGACTCTATTTAAACCCAACTCTATTTATTGATCTTTTGACTCATTAATAAAATTTTAAGACACGTGCTCACATTCATTGTTTCTTAGAAATACTTGGAGATGACTAAAAAATTTAATGGTAGTTAACTACCATCGGTTTTCTAATTGTAAGTCAGCGGTAATTAATTATTGTTAGATATTTTTAGTCATTTCCATGTGTTTTTTAGAAAACAATAAATGTGAGAAATAATTGTTAAATTTTAAACTCTAATACCATCTTAAAATTTGGTGTAAATCAATCCTCAAAATTAGGCTTTATAATTAGTGTAGATTGTCTCTTTGTCAGAAATAAAAATGTAGATTGTTTGGTGTTTATGCTTCGGTGATTTTTAGGGTGCTTTGAAAAAGTGGGTACGGTACTTTTAAAGCAAAACTAATTTAACGTTTAAATTCATTTTAAAATATACAGAGTATTATTTTTTTAAAAAAAAAACTTAGGTACAATTTCTTAGGTGCTTTTAGTATGGTTCTTAACTAAATTCACCACGATTTTCTTAAATATAATTCTCTCAAAGTTTCTTATCTCCAAAAAAGTTGTATTTTTAGTTAAGAACCATACGAAAAGTATCTAAGAAATTGTACCTAAGTTTTGTCCTTTTTTTTTATAACAAAAATATTGAATATTGTACTCAACAAAATTAGGCCTTATAATTAAGTTTAAATTTTTGTAAGGGCCGATATATCTTTTGGTCCTTTAAATTTGACAAAAATATTAGATTAATCCTTTATGTTTTTTAAGTTTTAAATAGGTCTTTATTATCCATTTAAGGATCTATTTGAAACTTCAAAACTAAAAAATCATCAAATAAGTGTATTAAATTAAAACTTTAAAGGGCCTATTTAAAACTTAAAAGAACTTAAATGAACTTTAAGAACCTATTTGAAACTTAACAAACTTAAAACTGTAACATAGTATTTTTGTCAAACTTAAAGGATCAAAAGAAGTATTTCGCATTTTTATAAGTCTTATCTTTAATCAAAACTGATGTGAGACTTAACTTTTTTTCTCAAATATGTTATATGGTACGTGTAAAAATGTATTTCAATATTACTGAGTAAAGAGAATAGATCAGATAAAGAATGATCAAATCTAGTAGATGAACACTTAGAATAAACTATTAGAGAAACTATTAAAAAAAGATTTGGAAATTAATGAGTTGAACCGAAATATGATGTTTAATAGAACATTATGATGTAATATGATCTATGTAGCCGACCCTATTTAGTGGAAAAAACCTTGTTGTTGCATTGTTGAGTAAACTTTTTTTTTTATAGGGTATTGTTGAGTAAACTTTTCATCAACAACTCTTAATGTTTATTCTACGCAAGAAGTACAAGGCATCATTATTATATAATTTAGAGTCAAATTCTCCATAGTAATTATGGCTTAGTCACCTAAGAATAAGCAACTAAACATTATATGTGTTGTTAGAAATAGATATATGCATGCATGTTAAAAATTCCATGCCAACTTGTGAGGGGCCTGCATGCTTTTTAAGAATAATATACAATACACATTAATTGATGGCTTATAGCATGAAGACATTTTGTGTATTTGATTGGATAAGAGGGGTTAGACAAATGATATCCATTTGTATATCTTTTCAAGTGCAATAAGAATAATTGGTGATAAACAATAATATGTAGTCGTATAATTTCAACAAAACGTTTCAAATTTGATATTCAATATCATTGACCCCGAAACATTTAAAATAGGTCTCTAATTAATTATCTTATTCTGTAAAAAAAGAAAAAATTAATTAACTTTTTTGTCAATTCAAAAATGAAGCTTCCTCTCCAATTGTGCATCATATATAATATGATAGCTTACCAACTGTCTTTAGAGCATGGCATGTGAAGTTCAATAACAAGATTCGGAGTTCCACATGCTAACACTGTTTCAATACACTTAACATATTTAATTAATCATGTACTAGTGTATTTTGTGTGTTCAATTTTGATTTTTAAAAACAATTATGGTCATAGATGTTGAATGTATTCATAGTAATACGTATCAGATTGAAAAAATAAATAAATTAGTTAGACAATCGTTCATGCTTAAAAGTGGGGGGAAATCTTTATAATCAAAAAATGAAATAAAAAATATGGAAATGTTAACGAGTGTCCTTGGAACACAAGGGTTTAAAATGGTAATTTTTTTTATGAAATTTTTTGTATTTAGTGTATTGGAAATTGAATCATTTAACTTTTTTAAAGAATAATTTCCTCCTAATTTAGAATGCTTAAAAAGTGTTTGGACACTCGTTAACAACATCCATAGAAATATAGTACCAATTGATTGGTTTTTAAAATGTGGGAGCGACTTAAAGTGCAATAGTTTAAAAGATTTGAAACCTCAAAACATGCATTTAAGTTCCATTTCGGTGAGGTTTTAATTTTCATGCATTGACCTTGTAAAATTATTTTAAACATGTATTTAATAATGTTGTCAAATCAATTAATGAAATAAATATGACAACTCACATGTTTTTAACATATTAAATGATGTGACAATACATTATTGAATGGATGTGTAAAATAATTTTATACGACAATGTATATAAATTAAATCTTTTATATGAATAGCTTGTTTAATTTCCATTGTGTTCTTAGATTGATACATTGTTCTCTCTAGTTATAAATATTAATCATAATTAAAGAACTCATTTTATTGAGTTGGTTAAATATAGACCAAACTTGAACAAATGGAAGGACCACCAAACCAGAGCCTCCTTAAGAAAAGCTTCAATATGAAGCATAGCACAAACCATTATGTTAAAATCCAGTTGTGGTTGAATTTTTGTCGTGGCATTGTTTTTGGTTAGAGTACCAAATCATTCATGTTGTGTTATCTTAAAACTGATCTATCGCCAAACCAAAAAGGGAACAACAAACAATTAAAAGAAGCAATACATGCAATCAAGGTAAACTTTTAGTAACGGTATAGCATTTGATATAATGTCAATTCTGTCCAAAAAGAAAAGGAGAATCATTATATATAATCCTTAAAATTATATGTGTGGTTCATGTGAAAAAGGAGTGTGAATCGCAACATTAATAAAGGAAACTACAAATATTTTTTCTGTAAGCAAATTAAATTACCGAGAGTACAAGAGCTCGTCTAACCCATCAATACAAGAGGTTTAATATTTCAAACTAATTGAAGACAACAAATGGGGTTAAGCCACCATTGATAAAATTTAACACCTACACTTTTTTACCATCATATTTATAAAGCACCATAATATAAGATTAAACGCATGTTTACAGTTTTATCTTTGAATATGACGTTATTTCATTATTTGTAGCGTTGAGCAGCACCACACAATTGCAAGTAGGACTGGAAATGAGTTGATCTGAGTCGAACCTGTCTGAGTTCGACTCGATTCGATAAGAATTGGTTCGGTTCAAGACTCGACTTCAAAACAATTTTTTTTTTCAACTCGAATTCGACATTTGACTTGTTTAAAGTTACGAACAACTCGATTCGATTCGTTAGGTTCAACTGGTTTGCTCGAATTACATATTTCAAAAACTTTTTTTTTGTCAAAAATATGTCTTTGACATTTTTTTTTAAGGATGTCTTTGACATTTAAAAAAAAAACAAAAATATAATTTAATTTAAAAAAAATGCAAAAAGAAAAAAAATAAAAGTGAAACTAAAGGTAGTCGAACTTTATATATAATATTTACTACCGTAGCAGTTTGTGTAGTATCTATGGGTGTTTGCGGTGCGGTTTGGTTTGTTTTTGAGGTGAAAAGTCATCCGAACTGCAAAATAAAAAAGCATGCGGTTTGATTTGGTTCGGTTGACTTTTAAAATAAAATCCAAACCAAACCAAACCAATGCGGTTTGGGTTGAATCAGTTGGTGCGGTTTTTTCGAGACAAGACAATTTTTGTTTCCAACTTTAAAATCGAGTTAAAAAGCTAAAACACAATGTATTTTCAACAATGTTTTCTACAATGTTTTTAATTTCATCCAACATTACAATTTTATTTTCACCAAAAAACATATACCAAATTAAAAATGTGAACAAAAAGTATTTCTATTAGGTAAGAAATGTAAAAGACTGAGATTTTATCATTCTCTACAATTTTAAGTATCACATAAATACAATTTTAAGTATCACATAAATACATTTTCAATACACTTAACATATAAATTTTTTTAGGTGACATAGATTTAGTTAATGTTTTTCTTATGTTGCGGTTTGATTTGGTTTGTTTCGGTTGGTAAAATAAAAACCGCAAACCGAACCAAACCACGCGGTTGAGTAAAAAAGTGATCCGAATACATTCAAATTAAATGCGATTTTTTGCGGTTTCGGTTTGGATTGGTTCGATTTGCGGTTTTGAACACCTCTAGTAGTATCGGTATAGATTTTATCTTCTATTCCTCATGCATTGCTGTTATATATACCCTCCTCGCTAATATTTTCAAACCTCCCCGATGTGGGACTATTCTTGTTCACATGATTGTTTAAAAACCTTCACAAGGTATTAACTTTTTAATTTTTTCCTCTTTCTAGTATTACAATTATTGATGATTTTCATTCAAATTAGTAATTAGTTATAATTCCTATAAAAAAAAGTGCATAATTATTAGAAGAAGCTTGTAATAAATTACATATTATATAAAAAGTATATATGTATATATATCTCGAGCTGGTTCATGAACCAAACGAGTCGAACTATACTTAGTTCAAGTTCAACTCATTTATTTGACGAGTTTAATTTTCAACTCAAGTTCGACTCATTTGGTTCGTGAACCAAGTTCAACAAACCAATTATTGAATCGAGTATCGAACTATTTTCGAGTTGGTTCGATTCATTGTTAGTCCTAATTGCAAGCTGGAATATTAAGTCATCCCTCATTCATGAGTCAAGATTCTCTTCATTTATTAATACCTCCATTTCTTCCACTTGAAGAGATAAATAAACAAAAAAGTTTGAAAATAATTAATAGTAGTGGGATCCACTTAGTGGTAGGACCCATTACATATTTTTTGTACCTATCTCTGACCAAATGACACTATCCTTTTACTCTTAGGAAATGGAGAGGATCATAACTCCTCATGGATAACTTGCACTTAATCAAGGAGGCAAATTGACCAAAATGTTCTTTAATTTCGTTTTGTAATAAAATGATAACTCCAATTCACGTAAACAAAAGACACCAGACATACCTAATGCAAGAATGTGCAAGATATAAATAAGTGGTTACTAAGTTGAGTCACGAACATGTCGTTTTCTTTAAGACGTTGTGTGACATTGCCCAAAATTGTACAAGGGAGACTATCAATCACGCCGCCCCCAGGATAAAACAAGTTTAGCTACAACTGCGATTAACTACTGCATTGTAAAAAACTGCTCGAGAATTACACCTTCAATATGATACTAAAACCACTCACATTTTAATACTGAAATCGTTAAATTATGGCACTATAACCACTCTACAATGGTATTGTGACCACTCAAATATCGTGTTACCACCATTCTAACATTTAACATCTCCAAATATTAATATAGTATTTCAATCGCACAAATATTGTGCTACCACCATTCTAACCTCTAACTTCTCCAAGAATTGAAGATCATTCTTAATTTATGAAGGGATATTATACCCAAAAGGGACTATGATCTTAAAAATACTATTTATTCTGAAGGGACATAAATTATCGAATGGATTATGCTCTTAAAACCATTCTCAATTTCAAAGGGACATTATACCTAGAAGGGTCTATGGTCTTAAAAACACTCTTAATTTCGAATGAAAAAAAAACGAGATGAAGATCCTCAACAAAATCCGGAGAGGGAGAGAGAAGAAAATGATTTGAAGTTTCAGAATACTATTCGGTGTTGAAATGAAATATGTGAGCTCTCTATTTATAGAGATAATTCACAACTAATAAGTGAGAAACTTTAAAAACAACTAATTCACACATTAGATCTAGTACAAAAATATCTTAAATTGAGTATCAAAATATATCATATTAAGTACAAAAATATATTATATTATGTACCAAAATATATTTCAGATAAAATACCAAAATATATTAGATTGCATACAAAAATATTTCAGATTGTGGACTAAAATATTTTAGATTGCGTTCCAAAATATTTTAGCAAAAATTAGGGACTAAGAAATAAATTTCATATATTATTTCATACAATATATATATATATTCTCTTGTGCATACTTCTTTTACATAATTATGTACCCCCTAGAGGAACACCCCTACTACATAATCACTACTACTGTGTGTGATCTATCCAACATGTTTCAACAATCCTCACTTGAATTTAAAAAATAATTTCGAAAATAACGTTAAGCGTTTCTATAAGATTGCTAATAAACAAAGGTGTCGCCTACAACTTGAACCTCTGCATTGAACTCTATCTCAGACATAAAACCCACACACAACCTTTTCCTAACGTGTATTCTAAAATGTTGTGTATTTATGGTCATGCACGTTTATCCCGATATGACGAACGCTCTAGGTATTATGTCTCAAAATCCCATAAGAATCACAACTCCACATTCGTATAGGCGAGTCTATCAAGATTACTTCTGTAGCTATGTACTCCACTTCACATAAAATATTGATCTCATTAAATGTTTTTATCATCTCATCCTCCTGTCACTGAAGGAATCATGTTTTTCTAGTTTTATCATAGCATGTTCTATCACTTCATGACTTATTATTATCCTTTGAACCTATTTCTTGGGATCTCAAGTGATTTAGGTCGGGTTACCATCACTTGTGATCTATAGGCATTAGTATCATCCTATTACATGTGTTTAGGACTTTCTTTTTAGCTAGTCCTTTCATTAAAGAAATTGCTAATTTATCATTTGTACGTACATGTTATACTTCAACCGTTCCTTTAGAGATTAGCTAGCTCTCTAATTGTTATTTGTCCGTGCCTTAATTATCGTTTCTTATTGTTGTAGTAACGACTCTCAATTTTGGAATAATTGTAGTACTATCACAAGGAATTAACACAGTTGGCAACGATTTTTCCCACAAGGGGATCTCAACTAGCAAACATCATATCAAATTGCTTCTTCACGAGTTTTCTCTAGTGATCTTATCTTAGATTTTATTGTGGACTGAGCCAACATTGTTTTTTTTTTTTATTTCAAGAAAACACTCTTCAAGTGATACTCATTGTGCAGCCACTGATCTATTAGGAATCATATGAAAGGATTTTCCATTTTGTATCATTGTACCATTCAAGTATAATAAGATACTTCTCGTAATGTAATCTTAGAATCATAGTCTTTTTAAAGGCATCTCACGACTCTTTCAATAGCATGTCAATGCTTCTCAGTCGGTATACTAGTAAACTTGCACAAGAGTCTAACGACATAGACAATATTAGGTATAATACAATCAGTGGCATACTTGAGGCTTCCAATTATGCCTGCATATTCAGTTTATTTAACACCGTCTCAAGTGTTCTTAAAGAGTTTCACTTAGATTATACGATGTGCTTGCAAGTTTACTGTAAAATTAATTATATTTCCTTAAGATCTTCTCAGCATAGTGAGATTGATCCAGATAAAATTCTCTTTTGTGATCTAGTAATCTTGATACCAAGAATTACTTCAACTTTACATAGGTATTTCTTATCCATGTTGTTGTTAAACGATGATTTCACATAATTTATAGCACGAATATTTGAACCAAATATGAGCAAGTCGTCTATATAGAGACATAAGATCGTGCGATTTTTATTTCCATATTTGGAGTGAATACATTTGTCACTTTCATTCACTTTAAACTCATTCGATATCTTTAGATTGTCAAATTTTCCAAGTCATTTCTTAGGAGTATATTTTAGGCCATACTAGCCAGTTTCCTTAGAGGTCACTTGGTTGAAAGATAGATACTTCAACCTCGTGAAACTCAGTTCGAGACTTGGCACTATGAAAGAAGAAGTAGATTTTAGACCATACAAGATTTATCTAACTTACTGACCTTGTTTTCTTGTCCATGAATCACAAAACCTTCAGGTTGTTCCATATAGATTTCTTCTTCTAGTTCACCATTTAAAAGGGCAGATTTCACATCTATTTGGTGTACTATCGAGTTATGAACAACTACTAAAGAAATTAGTACCCTTACAGATGTGACTTTAGATACCGGTGAATAAGTGTTAAAGAAATCTATATTTTTCTCTCTGCCTAAATTTTTTTTCTATAAAGCGAGCCTTATATTTATCAACCAAACCATTAGTTTCTTTCTCAAAATCCAAATACAACTGATTGGTTTACAACCAGAAGGCAAGTTTACTTAGTGCCATATTTTGTTAGACTCTAGAGAACTCATTTCATTGTTTATAATTTCTTGCCATAATTCAACATATTTATAAACCATATAATCGAGTTCATACTCTTTACCAAATTTTTCTTTCTTACCTCTTAGAGGTTCTATAACATCTTGTTCTTACCTCTTTGAGGTTATATAACATCTTGTTCAATGTTTTCATAACAATTTATGATTACTAAAATGTGATAAGATGTAGTGTCCCCACTAGCTCTTAATTTAAAAAGGGAATTCATTTTGCGCCACTAGTGCCCCCACTTTCTTTAATTTAAAGGGGTTGTTTATTTTCGTAGAAATTAGCATAATTTTGATTCTATGATTACTTTAGCATTTATGTCATAAAACATATATGCTTTGCTATTTATAACATACTCAATGAACACATATTTATAGGCTCTACTAACAAGTTTAACTCTTTTGGAGTCTGAAATCTAAACATAGTCTAGACAACCTCGAGTTAAAAAATAAGACAGGTTGGATTGTCTTTTCTTCAAAGTTTTATAAGTAGAAATTTTGTTCTTAGACTTGAGTACTCTACTTAGCACATATCTACCGATTAACAAAAGTTCCCTCACCAATGAGATACAATACTGAAATTAAGCATGATTTGAAAATACTAGCCCAGTAAAGATTCTATTTTTTCCTTTTCAGCTTTACTCTTCATTTAGGATAATAATATGTAGTTGTTTCATGAATAATTTCGTACTATTTATAAAACTCATTAAAAATGTCGGAATCATATTATGCTTTTAAAATCATTCTCAATTCCGAAAGGACAATACTATAATTTCACAAAAGATAAATATAGAGACTAAAACAAATATAACATTACTGTAAGATTTTAAGAAAATCTGTCTAACCGAAATGACTAGACTCTTACAACTTGCTCAACCAAAATTTGGATTTCAATTAAGAGATGTGTCTATATTTAGCGTGTGACATTGTTTAAAATAAGATTATCTATGGTGGATAAAACCTGCTAAAAACCATTTAAATAGAAAATATCTTCTCTATTGTTACAAAATATAAAATTTATTATATTCGTGTGGCATGATGGCTATCAACATGTAAACCTCCTGTCCTATTATTACCTTTTTTAGTACCTATTTCTTGCATGATGTGTTAACCACATCTTGCTTTATTCAATTTGACAGAGAGAGAATGAAAGCGAAAAGAAGTAGGAGATATATAGATAAATTATAGAGGTGGCAAAGGAAATGGGCCTCAACAAACCCAACTGGACCATAAATACAAATGGACCCACAAACCCTATCCATTTGAAAAATGTCGATTTTGACAATAATTTTGGATTAGAACAAAAACAATATAGCTATTTCCACCAATGAAACCAAATCCATTAATCTTCATATACATAATAACATGGCTACTTGACTAGCTGATTTATATCCACCTCAGCAACGGTTCATAAAATTGCTGCTCAAAAAGAACAAAATTAAGTGCAAACAGTAGCATGGTATATGCATGGTGCTTGTATATTTGATGATTGATATCAAGTATATACATTCTTATCCAATCAAAGTGACGTAAAGATATTGCTCTTCCTAGAAACAAGTTATCCAATTGAAACTTTTCTTGCACAATGAAGGTTTTAAGATCGTGTTAAAGTACTCCAAGGATCAATCATTTTTTATATTAATTATTACATGATTTGATTTATCAATTATCATTTACTTGTTTTCATTAATACGAAACTTTGACTTGACATTTCAAAGGTTTTAGGTTTTACCTACCTAATTTTGAAGCTTTTGTCATATATGTTATTTATTATCAAATTTACCTTTTCTTTTGTCTCTTTTATTTGTTCTTATTTTCAATTTACCATATCTTGTTTTGTATGATGAACTACATATAGTCTAAAAATTCAGCTATTTCTAAAGGTCGAGGAATTATTCGTTTGAATTTTAAGTACATGTTGAAATAAATTAATGTATAGTGGGGTCCTTCATGATGGAAAATTGGAATCAAAGTCTATTATATTGCAAGGAACAATATGTGGGAGATTCAATCAAATCAAGGTAGTTAAAATATTGAAATTGTGATATCAAACTATCAATCATTCTAAGAGGATCACTTTGAATCACCTATTGGCAAGAACCTTTGCATTATCCAGGTAGTTTAATTTTATTTCACGCCACTTCAATTTAAAAAAAAAAAAATCTAAGATTCTAGATGTTACAGGTCATTACTCAAATCATATTTGGAAAAAAAGACATGAACATTATCAGTTATTGAGTCTTGTCCTTAGGAAATGATAAAGATTTTTTGTGTGCAAGTAGACAATTAGTTGTCACAAATGATCCCTAGTAGTGGCAGACCAATAACTGATTAATGTGTGACTGCCAACCTTAACTTCAGGATCAATCTTGGAATTTATTTAGTTTTTGAATAATAAACTTGAATTATTTTTTTTAGCCATCCAACTATATACTTTGCTCATTGCTATATTATATTGTGCATGTATAAATCACTATAAATTTGTATAGCAGATAGGGACGAACTATTTTCATCCTTTTGGATATAAGAGGATTTGAGGGAGAAAGAACGAATTTGCTGATGTGCCATGAGTGAATAACCCCAAAAAAATATGTAGCACTAGCTATAAAACCAAGACCTAAAGTCCAATTGCATTGCGTTTAAATCAAGTAACAAAGCTTCTTTCCCAACATTTGCATATATAAACAAACAACTCAATAAAGGACAAATAAACTTCCTTTATAAAAAAAAGACACAAATAAACAAACAACCATTAACCTC
>Ga0228710_1003872_pt1 | contig 23743 bp, 11 predicted proteins | sample MedpolnodulmetaG_FD_177995 | JGI IMG/M metagenome (GOLD analysis project Ga0228710, IMG submission 177995) | Root nodule microbial communities from Medicago polymorpha collected in Santa Monica, California, United States - pink nodules | ecosystem: Host-associated > Plants > Roots > Nodule...
AATTAAAAAAAAAAAAAAAAATATATATTTATATATATATATATATATATATATGTATATATATATATATATATATATAATTCTTTTTTGGTAAAAGTACAAACTTATAAAATAAATTAAAAAAGTATAAATTCAAAAAAGAAAATATTCTTTTTAAAAATGGCAAATTTTTAAAACTCCCAACAAATGGTCATTAGTATCTTTTTAATAATAATAAATTTTCCTTCTTCGATTTTTTATTTAAAATATATTTCAAATAAAAAAAGAACAAATGTTTCATAAGATAAATAAATATTTATAGCACCCATTAAATTTCTCTTACTCAATTTTTAAAACATTACTTCGAAAGATAAATTCTTATCAACAATTCATTTAAAAAAAGTAATTTTAGTAAAAATTATTGATTTTTAGAAATAATTTAAACGTGGTTACATTATTTCCATTCAATGAAATTCAAATAATTTCTTTTTCGACTCTGTGAATTTTAAGTAAATATTATTGCAAATATTTTTCATAAGTATATACTACTACTATATATTGAGACATTGTAGCCTTGTCTTAATATATTTTCACATTTTTGACATTTTTATTTAATTACTTCTTAGATATGTTAAAGATGAACATTATTTTCTCCCTCTTAATCTTGTTTGAAGTTGCTCTTTTGGTGTTGTTTATTACTAATATTCAGACAAATGCATCTCGCTTGTACTCAACAAATGAGAATTCTCCACGACATGAAAATATTGGTTATTTTGTAAAAGAGAGTCCAAGAAGCCATGATAATGTGGACCATATTGCAAGCGAGGGCTTAGGAGATCCTAATCCAGGACACCACCATTCCTTACTACAACAGCCTCGTGATGTTGATCATATTCTAAGAAATGTCCCATCATCAGCTCCTAGTCCACGTCGTAATATACCGATCTCATCAGGGATGCAGATTTCCTGCTCTAACAGCAGGATGCTGTAAGGCGTGTGAGCCGTCCGATCAAAGATAAGTGGCTGAGATTAAACTGTGTGAAAACTAGCAGAACAAATCTGAACCGTTGGATCAATGCTTTATGGCTGAGATTGACGACTGCGTGTAACTGCGTGAAGCAGTTACAGCAGGGGATCCAAGTCCTCTCATCAGTTAATCCATTTTATCATCTTTAAATAAATCTTGTAAGCCAATTTGGCCTTGCTTTTACCTATAACTAGTGTTGTACCCGTACGTCCGCATGAGTTACGCCGTTGGCGCAATTTTTGAAGTTTGTTGTTTAGAATTGCAAATTTTTTTTAAAAATTTATACTTGAAATAACTAAACATATTAGCACTTGTTTTATTAGTTGATTGGTTTTTTGACCATTGGAAAATGTTTTCCAATAGAGTGTAGTATTTGATTGGGAGTCTTTAAATTATATAAATTACTAAATACATTACGTATATTAAAAAACAACTTAGTGAACATTACATGTCTTAACAATAGTAAATACTAAACTTAAATATAAATTCATGCGACATTAACTACATAGAGTTGAAAAACAAACAGTGAAGCAGGAATAGGAATGAAATAAACAACATAAATGAAATAAGTTTTCCTACGAAAGGAACAATACACATGTCCTTCATATATTGATTTGATTCCCAATTCATATTTATCTATTTTATTGTGTAATTTGAAAAACTATATTAAATTAATACGTGCAATATCTACATATAATGTACTATATTTAACGTTAACTAACTTTAGTAATACAATAAAGTTAAGATTAATTAACCAACATTTGCGATGAAAAAATTGGTAACATGACTCTCTCGAAAAAACAAAAAAAAAACACAAGTTTGATTTATTTAATTTACCGTTAAGGAGGCGTCATAGCCCCTATATAAAAAAAAAAAAAAAAAAAAAAAAAAAAATCTAATGTCCGGCTTGAAATTCAATTATTTTTTTTGAAGAAGCTAAAATGAATTATATTACTTCCACAAAAGGGTCCTTCCTAGCACAAGACGTACTAAGGAAAGGACAACAGAGTTAAAGCCAATATTTACAGAAGTTGCCTGTACAAAGCAAACAAAAGAAAACAGAAAAGAAACTTTTAGTCTATGCCCAGTATGGTAAACGGATTAAGCTACCACCCATGGTAATTGATGGGAAGAGAAATATACTTCGCCTTCAGCCACATAAAGGCAAGCGACTTAATCTTGTCGGCCACCTGATAAACCGAACATTCTTTGCTCAAATGGTCTAAGTCGTGGGGATAAAGACTCATGTTGGGGTGAAGGACCCTAAGTGCATTGGGTTAGCAAGAAAACTAAGTTTGATTAATGGAAGAAAAAAGAAAAAAAAAATAAGGTTAATAGTGTTTTACCCCCTGTAAAATAGGTCATTTTTGAGGTTGCCCCCTATAAAAAAATTGGATTCGATCCTTGTAAAAAAAATAAATTCAAAATACTCGTCATGTCATCTGACTGTACAAAGTCGATGATCTGGTAGGGGGTAAATCGAAATTTGTTTAAATTACCAGGGGGTAAATCAAAATTTTCTCAAATCATGAGGGGGTAAACTGAAATTTTCTTAAAATACTGGGGTAAAATTTGCCATAAAGGTCCAAAACCAAAAAAAATAAAAATGTACAAGGACGAAAAAAAAAATTACAGGGTGGAAAACCGAAAATGACCTATATTACAGGGGGTAAAGCACTATTAACCCAAAAAACTAATATTAGAAAAATAGTATTTTTCTCTCTATTATGTTATCATTTTTTTTATAGGCCAAGAGAAAGGTTAGGTATCAGGGCGAGTCTGAAGCATCCCAACTAGATTGGCATCCAACAGAAACTCCCTTCTTCTACCGCCTTCCCAATACGTAATATTATTTAAAAAAAAATGGAAATGTATGTACAAGATTGTATCAGTGGAAAAGGTTGTCCGTCACGACTTCATCCTCTTTGTCAAGATTTTTTGCAGAGAACACGGGTCGTCGTCGCTGCCGTCTCCAGTGATAGACACCAAAAACGACCCCGATGAGAGAGTTGCATATGACGAGGGTGGTGGACGGTGGTGCAATGATGACCGGTGCGATTACAACGTGATGGAAATGGTGGACGGAGGGTCGTGGTCATAGGTGAAGAGGTAGGGAGAAGAGGATCCCAGAGAGGGGGAGAGAGAGAAAGAGTCGATAGAAGAAAGAAATTAATAAAAAAAAAAGCATACAAATACGAATATGTATGTGTTAAATTTTCTTTATTCTAATAACACAGCTATTAAGTCCAATAGTCAGAGAAGGATTTTTTCTTCTTTATTTTTCTTCATAGATTGTAGTTATGAATTTGATATGATGAAGAAGAGGTGGAAGGATGGAAGAAAGAAGGTGAAGAAAGGGTATTTTGGTCAATTTACACTAGCCTGAAACCCAGGGGTATTTTGGTTTCTTTATACCGACTTTTGCTGACTCAGAATGCCACTTAACCAATCTACAGTGTCAAGTCAGTAAATTAGTGACGTGGTCGTTATTAACTTGGTTGAGGGACCAAATTTTAAGTGATTAGTAATTGCAGTGGCTATTTAAAATAATTAGTAAGTACAGAGATCAAACTTCAAATGAGTCATAATTGCAGGGGTTAAAAGTATAAATAAACCTACTGCAAATCAACTAAGCAAAAGTAATTAAATTGAAAGTTGTAAACATTATAAGATAACTTGCCACTATAAACAATCCTTCATGGATATCACTAAGGGATACCGCTGGAAACCTTTTCCATACATAAGTGCAAGTAAATCTAAATAAAACCAGGCAGAGTTAGATTTTCAACTAGGCCACTCAAATTGACCTGCTCCACTTTAGATGAGATAATTTTAGACTCAATTGAACACTAAAATTGGGGAGCTCCGGCATAGATGCTCTAAGTTAGCAGTAGATCTTAATTGGACATTACATTATCTGGATGAATTTTTTTCGGTTGATAGTGGATATTATATGCTCTACACATCTTGAGAAAAAAAGAGATCTTGAGAAAAAAGAGATAAAAGAATGTAACGTGATTGATATGATAGAAAAAGATGAACAATAAAATAAGATGTTAAATGAATATTTGAAAATATGGGTTATACAAATTGCAACATTGTATCTAGATTTTCTAATGTTTCTTTGACACCCCAAAAATCTAGACTCATTTGACACCCTTAAAAAAGTTAATAAATAAAAAGTTATTTATTATTTAAAAAATAATAATTTAATTTACTTATTTTATTATTAATAATAGTGGTGGTGGTTTGACGGCACCCACGATCAAAGCTTCACTGTTGACCATCGTGAGGTCGTCGAGCTCTGCCACTGATCACCTTAAAGTCAACAGAGCTCCGTTGTAGTTGTCATCGTCATCAACCATCAACCACCACTAAAAGTCACCGGAGAAATCCTTTCTTGAAGTTCCACAAACTATCGGAAACTACTAGACTTTGTACATTATCTACATTCTTTTATTCATTTAAGATCTCAATTTCTTTTTCTCTCTTTATATAACAAGGGATCATCCAATGTGTAATTTATACACAGTAGAGTAGTGTTTCACTCTCTCACCATTAATTCAAAATGAGAGACATATTTTCTAAATGTCTCTCTCTCAATTTGTCCATTTCCATCACGCCAACAACTTATCATATCAATTACATTACTTCATTCTCAAAGTATATACATACAATAGTGATTTAGATCTCTCAAGTTTAAAAGAACTCGAGAAAATAATGTGTTCGATCTAGACTCTTGAAACAAAAAAGTAAAAAATAAAATAATAATAAATGGAATTTGAAAAAAAAAATGGAGAAAAATTGACTGAGGTTGAGATTAAAAACTTCAAAAACATGTGAAAAAAATATTGAGAGGATCATTTTCCCAATGGGTATTAAACATTTTTCCAAATTTCCGTAAAAAAAACATCTTTCCACAATACTTCGTCCGATCACATTTATATGTAAAAAAGACCTTTTAAGTATATTAAATAGTTAATGTATTTAGTCACATTGATGAGTTAGATATATTAATTATTAGATGTACTTAAAATGTTGTTTTTTTTGCTTATAAATATGATCGGAAGGAGTATAGGTTTATGACAATTACAATTTCTCTGTCCAATGTATTTCATGCTCACAGCTAGATGCACTACACGTAATAAGTGTGTATTAAAGAACTCTCTTCTCTCGTATAGTGTCTTGCTGGCTTTTGTGCATATCAACTATTCCACATGGTAGCAATTTCCACCATGTTAATTCATCACAAGACACGTACATTAACACATGTCTCCCTGCATGTTTATGCCATATACCCCATTTTTTCCCTCTTGTTTCATATAAATCAATACACAGACAACACACTCGAATTCTTCAATGTCATACAAACAATAGAGCAAGTAAGCTGAAACCATGGCAATGAAAACCAAGCTTTCTTTAGCTATCTTTCTTTTCTTACTCTTAGCCTTATTATGTTCAAACTTAGCTACAGCTATAGGCAGAGAAGAATCTGACCCAGAACTCAAAACTTGTATACACCAATGCAAACAACAACGCCAATATGATGAAGAGGATAAACGAATATGCATGGACAAGTGTGAAGACTATCATCGAATGAAGCAAGAGAGAGAGAAACGTGAACATGAACGTGAACATCAACATGAACGTGAACAAGAACAAGAACATGAACATGAGGATGATAATCCTTATGTTTTTGAAGACAGGGATTTTGACACCAAAATAGATACAGAGGATGGTAGAGTTATGGCTCTAAACATGTTTGATCAAAAATCAAAGCTACTCAAAAACTTTGAGAATTATGGTTTGACCATTTTAGAAGCTAAAGGACATGCTTTTGTTTCTCCACACCACTTTGATTCTGAGGTTATTTTCTTCAACGTCAAGGGTATGTATTAAAAAACAACCAAGTTTAATTATATAATTTTATGACTTATATTTTTGTTATTAATTTTGGCAATTTTTTTTCCTTGTTGGATTACTATAGGGAGAGGAATAATTGGGTTGGTGATGGAAGATAAAACCGAGAGATTTAACCTTGAAGCTGGTGACATTATGAGAGTACCTGCAGGAACACCTTTGTACTTGGTTAATAGAGATGAGAATGAGAAGCTTTTTGTTGCAGCATTGCACATGCAACCTTCCTCTAGCTCTGCTCCAGTAAATCTTGAGGTTACAACTTCTAACAACATTATTAGTATTATTATATGTGACACTAGCAATCTTAAGGGACATGATTAAATGTGTGACATACATGTGTTGGTGCAGGCATTTTTTGGGCCTGCAGGGCGAAACCCAGAATCAGTCCTCACAGCATTCAGCTCCAAAGTCCTCCAAGCAGCATTCAAGGTAGAGTACCCTTCTACAATCAAATAACAATTTTGCTTTTCTAAATTTTCATAATTTGGTTTACTAATTTTGTACTTGTTTAAACAGAGTCCAAAAGGGAAGTTAAAAAGGTTTTTGGATGAACAGAACAAGGAAAGAATTTTCAAAATACAAAAAGAAGATCTTAGTGGCTTGGCACCTAAGAAAAGCATTTGGCCATTTGGTGGACAATTTAAGGATCCTTTCAATATTTTCAGCAATAACCCTTCTTTCTCTAACCAATTTGGTAGTCTCTTTGAAGTTGGTCCTTCAGAAATTAGAAGTGGACTTAATGGACTCAATCTCATGCTTACCTTTGCCAACATCTCCAAGGTATTTATCTAATATATAACCTCAAACCATAATGTTTTCACTAAAATAACTACTTCATAGTGACCAATTATTAATGTAGATTTAGAGATTTAAATTCAATTGTCAGTACTCCCTCTGTAAGTTGATTTATTTGGTATTAACTTTTGTTAACCAGTTTTTCCTTATATTTTCCTTATATTTTAGGACGGTGAGTAATTATTTGCAAATTGATTTTGAAATCTTCACAAACTCATTTAAGGACTAATTAATTTTAATTTTGTTTGCAAATTGATATCCAAATGTGGCACAAACTTATTTCAAGGACAAATCAATTTGAAATAAATTTGATCATTGTAAAGACCAAAATATTTCAATGATTCAATCACTAGATGTTTTGTACATCCTATGACTAATCATACTGTTGCTCTTTTTTGTCATTGATTTTATGCATAGGGATCTATGTCTACTATTTACTACAACACAAATGCAAACAAGATAGCAATAGTAATTGAAGGTGAGGGAGAATTTGAGATGGCATGTCCACACATGTCATCAAGCTCATCACACTCTAAACAAAGGAGGAGTAGCAGCACTTCATACCAAAAAATCAATGCAAGATTAAGGCCTGGAATGGTGTTCGTTGTTCCAGCTGGTCATCCTTTTGTAACCATAGCTTCCAAGAACAATAACCTTAAGATAGTTTGCTTTGAGGTTAATGCACAAAGGAACAAGAAGCTTGCTTTTGCAGGGAAGAACAACATTGTGAGTGCACTAGACAAGACAGCTAAGAAGCTAGCATTTGATAAATCAGCTGAGAAAGTGGATGAGATATTTAAGAGAGATGAGGAATTCTTTTTCCCTTATGATCTTGAAGATGAGAGCAAGGAGGAGCGTGGTCGTGCTGATGAGTGAAGAGGGTTTCAAAAGGAATACAAAATGATGGTGTGGTGGGAATGGAAGGTTATGTAAATTAGGTCATGGTATGTGTATGCAAGGATGTAAATGAAATAAAAAGGACACACATTGTTGCTTATTATGGCAACATAACCATATGTGTTGTGTCATATGATGCTATCTATCTAAGTTTTTTTGTGTTACATTACATCTAGATTAATGTAAGCTCTCTTCTTCGGATTTTTTTCTTCTTATCTTTACAGCATAAAACATCCTATTTAGTTCTCAGTTATGTGACTTAACATTTTAATATATCCTTTAATAAAACATTTTAATATGTAATTTTACAAAAGAAACATTTTAATATATAATTACTTTGTTATTTGAACCATATATTTGAGTGACATAAATTATTATTTGTTACTAATTTTTTCCTTGCTTCAAATTACAATATATAATATAAAATAAAAACTAATTTTTCCGCTTGTAACCACCAAAAAAAAAAACTAATTTTTCATGAACTTTACAAAAAAATCTTAAACTATGACCAAGAAAATTTTAAACTTTGAGCAAATTGGAATACTAATAAATTTTCAGTTCATAGTTTGTGTAATTTTAAAAGGATACTTTAATATTGAATTCTTTTAAAATTAGGCCGTTTTGGTTTGAGCTTTATAAAAAATAGCTTATGTAAATAAATAAGCTTTTATTTTAATTTTTAAGCTATCACTAACGAAAATCATATTTTAATAAACTGTTTTTTCATAAACTACCTTAAAAATTTATAAATAATACAAAAAACCTTATTTATTTGCATAAGCTGTTTTATATAAACTTTAAAATAAGCTAATCCAAACGAGCCCTTAGTAAGAGGAGAAGAAATATGATGCTTTTGCTCTTATAACTTTTAAATTTGTTCTTTAAACTTCGAAAATACCAACAAAATGAAAAATTAGCAGCAGTTAACTGCACTCACTCTGAAGGATAGTTAACTGTCACTCTACCAACTACAATTAATTAACGTTGCGTTCTGGTTTCCATAGCAACAATACCTCCTTCACAACTCTAAAACACAACTTATTTCCGTTAACATGCCATATTCCTAAAACAATTGAAAATCACAAATGATGATTTAAGTTATATTTCTTCTTTATTTAAATCAAGCAATTATAGGACATAAACACGATTAAGAAAGCCTAATATGACATTATCTTTAATGATGTGTTATTATGATGTAGAATTTTATTAATTCATGGCATCATGACATTCTTCTTAAGAATGTTGTATTATTATGATGTAGAATTTTAATTAATTCATGGAAGTTTATGAAAATATTGACATTGAAGTGTCTTATACTTAATATAATGATTTACTATTTTCTTTGAAATCTAAAAAGAATAGAAAGAACATATTGTGTATTCTACTATAATGAGCTACACAGGTTCTCATATGAAATTCCTTCATGTAAGATGAGTTGTGACAAAAAGGAATGCATTTTAATATATTCTTTTGAATTTTTCTATTATCCTGCCAACTAACATTATTCAATTGACAAAGGAACATGATCAAGCTCAAAACAATATCTTGGAAATGCATTCCTTTCGTCGTATTCATCTTATATGAACGAATTTGATGTGAGAACCTATAGCTCATTAGATAGAATACAAAACATGTTCTCTTCATTCTTTTAAGTTTTCAAAGAGTATTAAATCATTACACTAAGTATAAGATGCTTCAACGCCAACATTTTCAAAAACTACCATGAATCAAAACTTAAATCTAACAAAATAATGATACAACTTAATAATACAACATCCTCTATAAAAACATAAAAATACAAAATAATAAAACCTGACATAATATAACACGGATCATACAGCCTAACATCTTCATTTGGTTTCTCCATGAGGGTCGTGATTTTTTCGTAGGTTCTGGGCTGAATCAAACTTTTTTTAATATCTTCAAAAGATTATATGAATGAAGAATCCAATTCGATCGGTCCTTTAGTATTGTATTGTGCTAACTAAATATCAAGGACATGGTTCTTACGTCGTCGTCGTTCATAAGCTTCATCTTGGTGAATTGGACGATTTTAATCTGAGTTGGTCGATGAACGTCAATATTCAACACTTTCTACCCTCATTGTCTCTTTGTGGTTGAGTGTGATATCGACATCGAGTTGGTTGTATGGGGCGGATGGAGTATTGTTTTTTTCTTAAAAAATGTGAGTAATTTGAGGGCTATATTGAGTAATCATTAAAATTCTGTGCATATCACGGCAACAAAAGCCCATATTTTGGAACCTGGGCCTGCTTTGTTGAAATCTAACTACAAATCATCATTTTCTTTCTCACACCCGCCAATTTGAGCTGTGTTCAGGTTCGATCTTGACTAATTTTTCACATTTTAAGATTGAACTAAAAAGTATAATGATTACTTTTGTATTTGTCCATCAACAATGTTTTTAGAGTCAAGCCATATGCTGAAACAACATGAACATGATGATTAATTTAACATTCACAAGTTCAAAGGGATCAATTTTAAGTATTCAACTTTTAATTTTGTTCTGCTCAAAAGAAAGAAAAAAAAATTAATTTTATTAAATAGTATTATACTTTTAATAAAAATTGAAATATTTCCCATTTGAAAGTATCATGGAAACTTAATGTATTTTACTAGTTTATATCCTTTTTTATAAGTTGCTTCAAGTAGCATTTAGGACTATAGCTTATAATCCATTATTTTTCTTTTGTCAAAAAATAATAATCATTTTTCTAACAATTTTACTCTTATTCTCTTAATTAAAAAAATTAAATATTGATTAAAATTATCTTTTTATATCATTTCATATCAAGATAGCCCAAGTCAGCAAAATACAACGAGGTCAAGAAATGTGAGATTTACTCTATCCACGCCCCATCTAAATTGGTAATTACATACTTAAATGTGGCCTAGATATTCCTATTTGTGTGCACAAAACTAAAAGACTCAAATTCAAAGCCTCAATCGGCATAGAATGTAATTGCGGCAACAAAATTCCCCAACAAATGTAGTGCTAGTTTGCATGAATTCAATTTCACCATAAAAACAAGTGTTGAATGCAATATTTTGGATGCAATATAAGAGTGAGTGTTAAGGAGAATACTAGAAAGAAAGTATTCTAACATTACTCATTTGATAAACTCTAGTGCTATTAATTTCAATAAACCATTATATTTACACTTGAATAGAAGGCAAACGGGCAACAAGTTACGCTGCTAGACCTTTTTGGATGGCGAAATCAATCCTCATAAACACAACATTCATGGACCTAGGAGACACGACATTGCTATGCATGATCTTTTGAACTCTATGTAGAAGGTCAACAGCCTCTGGTGCTAGGAAACCGAAAGTGTCCAAAGCAAATGGTATAAAAGCATGTTCATTGTCAGAACACGATTTCTCATGTTTGGCCACTTTGCTTGACGCAGCTTTTAGGGCTGCCTGTCCTACGGTAAAAGGCCCGACACCTAATCCGACAAGTGGTGAAACCTTAGTCAAGTCTACACATGCATGTTTTCCTCTTACCCATTCGTACACCATAACATCCGCAGGCTTGAGTGTCGATCTTCTATCTAATGGGTCAGACTGAATATATCGAAAAGTACATCCCCAAAAAGTCGTGTGTGTACTTAAGCCGACAAGCTCCTTACAATGAACGACATGCTCCCCAAAAGTATTTAGGCACGCCTTACGATAAACATGGCACACCTCATCAATAGAAAATAGTGGAATCATAAGACGATATTTAAGGATAATATGATATTTCACTGGTGACATATGCTGACTTAACTCATCAATCGGAATAGCTAAAAGAAAATTCTAAGCATGTGCTGCTTACGAACATTCAAAAATTGCTTCTGTCTCGTGGCCTTCTGTCTCATTTTGGATATGTAATTGAAGATAGAAAGAAAGTAGTATTTTAAAAATAAATAATACAATTTAGTTTTTTAAGACAAAATGAAATTAAATTAAATACTTATCATCCCAACAAAAAAGTGTGCATAAAAAGTCATACAAAGTACCTCAAAGACAAATAGGCTAGTAAATAAAAATAGTCATCACCACAAGCCAAACTAAAATCAAATGATAAATTACAATACTTAGTTTTAAGCCAAATAATATTACGAAACTTCTTGTACCAAAAAAAAAAATTACGAAACTTAGCATTTATCTTTCAAACACGAGCAAGCCAAATAATATTAGATTTTAAAAGTAGTTTTTTTAAAGTTAAAAAAATTATATTATATTAAATTATGATTTTGTTTTTTACTACATTTTCAATATTAATTGTGCAACAATGCACAGTATTCTTTATTATTGACTGAACACACACTAGTACTATTTATTGTGTTGTTACTTGGTGGAAGTAAAAATCGAAAAGAGTAGTAAACCGCAATCACTTCCCTGAATAATTGGTTGGACAATCACAATAGACGATGAATAACGTCATCAACTCAGCTTGGGAAGCAGAACATCCCCATTCCCATGGCCCATGCTTACCTTGCTGACCCATTCTGTCACTGTTTGTTTGTGCGTGAATCTATGTTCAATGTTTTACACAATCATTTTTACCACGTGACGTGATAGCTATTAGCTACTCTTATTTTGTGAGAATTCTTCATTAAAATATTAACCAAATTCAACAAGAAAAAATATTGAACAAGAAAAAAAGTAAGGCCTGCTTTGTACTGATACAGCCATTAAGCTTTTCATTTTTAATGATAGTAGTCTCTTATGCATTGTTATTGGTTATGCTAACGTAATGCATGCGAGGGTATATAGTATATACACTTCGTTCGAAGTTTGGAATTTTTTCAAGTGGACCACTTATCATAACCAAATTTGACTTGCCATGGAATGTTGGTAGAAATTTTAACTTATTTGTATAGAACCTACAATTTGATTTAGTTCTCTCTATGGTCTTAGTGAGTGACACGTAGTATAAGTAAAAAAAATGTTAAAAAGTGAATGACTTCTTGAATTTTTTTATGCAATAGTATTATATTTCAATTATTATGAGCTACGAAATTTTAGTCGTCGTTTAGTTTATTTTTGATTTCAATTTTGAAATAAATAATAATTATAAATGTTGTAGAATTTAAAGTTTTTGGTTTTTATAATTGACTTTAGCCTTGAAATTATTGTTAAATCTATTGGTATATAAATATATGTAAGTATAGTCCGTTTGTTATAACTTTTTTAAGGAAAAAAATCACTTTTTAAAAACAATAATCACTTTTAAGAGTTTTGCATCCGCACTCTCTCTTCTCTCCTTCTCAAACCCTCGTTATCACTCATTTCTTCTTCTTTTTCTTGTTAGAGGGGTGATTTAGGGTCAATTTTGACCCAAAAATCAACCCCCTGCGAGTTGTTTTTCCTTCTATCCTATTTGAATAAGTGATTTCACATATTTTCTGTTTTCTTTCGTTTGTTTTTGTGATTTCGTCGTCTCTCAATGACTCTGTTTGTTTTGATTTCCCATCTTTGTGCGGTGTGCTTTTGATTTCCCGTCTTAGTCTGGTGTTTATTTGATTCAGGTTGACAGATTAACTTTGAGCAAGTGCAGATCCGATCAATGACAATGACTTTGGCGTCGTCAATGTTGCAGATCCGAAGACATGAATATTCCGGAAACTTGAATATAGTCATATTAGTCGTATTTGTAAGCATAGGTACTTTGTCGTTTTATGCTATCAACATAGATGTTGTGAGTTTGTTCACATATTCATCCTTTTTGTTTTTAGCGAATTTGGATTTGTATTGTATCGATGTAGGGGTGTTCGCGGTGCGGCTTGGTTCGGTTTTGAGGGTAAAAGTCATCCGAGCCGCAAGATAAAAAAGCATGCGGTTTGGTTTGGTTCGGTTGACTTTAAAAATAAAATCTAAACCAAACCAATGCGGTTTGGGTTGGATCGGTTGGTGCGGTTTTTTTAGACGATACAATTTTTTGTTTCCAACATTAAAATCAAGTTAAAAAGCCGAAATACAACATATTTTCAGCAATGTTTTAAATTTCATCAAATATTACAATTTCATTTTCATTTTACAATGTTTCCAACAACATAGACCAAATTAAAAACATGGACAAAATGTAATCCTATTTTGTAAGAAATGCAAAAGACTATAATTTTATCATTCTCTAAAATTTCAAGTAGCATATAAATACGTTTTTTAAATAAAAAAGCAAAGAAGGAATCTAACAAGAGAGAAAATATGACATTTTATAAAAGTTTTCATTGAATTTCTATGAGTATTGGTCTAGTTGAGATAAGTTTAATTAACATTTTTCTTATGTTGCGGTTTGGTTTGGTTTTGTTCGGTTGGTAAAATGAAAACCATAAACCAAACCAAACCATGCGGTTGAGCAAGAAAATGATCTGAATACATCCGAATCAAATGCGGTTTTTGCGGTTTCGGTTTGGGTTGGTTCGGTTTGCGGTTTTTCTATTGGGTTTGTTCGGTTTTGAACACCCCTATATCGATGTACTCTATCAATTTGAATGAATAGATATCGTTTAACAGTTTTGAAAAAAAAAATGTATACATATATATGTAAGTATAAATTACTTTACATTCAATTCACTCGTATTCAGAATCAAAGTTACTGAAGAAATTTGTATAACAAACAAAATTTAATTAATATTTAAATTTAAGATAAGTTGGATTAAAAATATATAGGTTGCTTTTGTGAATAAAAAAAATATAGGTTGCTTAAGAGTTGTGTAATTTTTTATCATTATAGCAAAATTTGTATGAGTTGCATGCTGTGGCATTATAGGACCGCTTTGTAAGTAGTCTATACAAACAAAAATGAGTTTCTTAAAAAATAATCACCGGAGATTCTCTTGTATACTTAACAAATAAACATCTTAATATCCACAACTTAAATTCTTCTTTCTATAGTATATTTTTTTTGTAATATTAAGAGAATATGCCTCACCAGTACCAATAAAGAAAGGCTCTGTCTGTAGCTATTTTGAATTACATTCATATTAGACATCTGGACTTGAAACTTTATGGAGTACTTTATACCTATATGATAGTGGACTCTGATGAATGGTCCATATTTTATGATATGATTGTGTGCCAAACGTTTGTTTCCTGGTTCATGATTCCTGGTGCAAGTTAATTCAAGTTTAGTTCATTTGTTGAGTAAAAAAAAAAAGGTTTAGTTCATTTGATTAATAGCCAAATTCAACAAATAATTATTAAATCGAAATATTTTTGAGTTGGTCTTGGTCCATTCATTGTAACTGTTATTCTCCTAAATTAAATAATATAATGCCATAGCATGCATGCTCCATTAATATTTAAGCAAAAAATTGACAAGTTTGAGGTTAGTTTTCATGATGGTTACAGCAGTTACAGTAGTGTACAAGTGCAGATCCAGGTAGTACTTATCTCACATCTCAATAGAGGTTGGTTCATTAGGTTAGTAAGTAAGTGATAAATGACGATGATGGTAGCTTAAAAATTGTGCTAAATATTGTAGGTTCAAAGTTTGAGACGCAGAGCATTTTGCAGTGAGAATTTTGATTCCTGACAAATGGACGCACGCTTGAAAATTGCACAAATTAAAGGGTATTGCATATGTATATGATAAAAGTTCATTGGCTTTGGAATTAAGGCCTCAAAAGCTTATCTCATCTGACCACTATTCCACTCCTACCACCTCACGCCAATGCCATCACCTTATTAATTAGTATCTTTAGTCAAACAACAAAACACATTATGCATTTAAAGAAGAAAGGTAGCTTACTTTCTCATATATCCTTGGTTGTAGATTTTTAAATTTTTTCAAGAATTTTACGGTAAAACAAAAAGTGAAAGCAGATGTTGGTGGCAAGTTGAGAGGTACCTGCAAGCACTCTAATACTTAAGTCAGTAAAGAGTGAAAGGTTTTAAATGGAAAAAGATATATAGACACCTTTTTCTCATACACACATTGTACCACCCTTTTTACAACCAACCAAAACATGACACTTAATACACATAAGTGAGAGAGAAAGAGAAAAAGCCACATGTTGCATTTCTATGTGGAGGTACATGGGTGTATCTCACATAAGTATGTCTATGTATCATTGCTCGTTTTAAATATAGATAGTGTACCTTGAGTCGTGATCTAAGGACATTTTTATACAATTGTCGATCTGACAGTTGGATGTAGTCAATGGAATGCCGTTACGAACGACAAAGTTCTATAACCATCAAGCATTGGATAACTCGTAACTCTATTATGGTCAGAAGTGTTATGGATAACCATTATGATCGTTGGGGCATGTGCATGCTTGATAAGGGATATGGTGTAAGTAGGGTTTGGGTCAAAAGTGTGTTTAGGCATTCCTCTATATATCGTCGAACACAGTTATTTGGTCAATCCATGACCAAAATGTATATAGTTTAAATTTAAATCAAATACATCTGACTTTATAATTATATTTAAAATTGGACCGAGTAAGTTTTAAAATGGGCATGCATGAAAAAGCAATATGCAATGGAACTTTAGTGTCGATCATAATGTTGTTCATTGCAGATGAGTAAAAGTGTACTACTATGTCCTATTGAATATTGATCATATAGCATCAAAACAGCAAAATCCAAAAACACATAATAATGAGTATATGCATCATCTTTGTCAATAGCATGACAAAATAACAAGATCCATGATACGTTAGTAGCACTCACCACTCAGGTTCATGATGAGATAATGAAGTGTACATGAGAGTGCACGTGTGTACAATTAATGTATCGGTCTTACTTATGTATAATAATGTAACTTGTGATGTCACAATTAGAGCATCACTCGTATTACTATATCTGAAGACTGAAACCTCTGCAGTTTTTTTTTTTTGCTTGTTAAATAAGTTATCAGTTACAAGAACAGAATAATTAACAAGTTAATTAATGAATGATATGTTAAACACTATTCACAACACAAAAGAAGAGTCCACAATTAATATATTTTGTGAACAACACTCAACATGGCCAATGTAAAATTAAGTTTAAAACTTTATACTATCGTATATTTACTTCATCACTTCTTTTCATCATTTACTACACGTAGTAGTGTTGTACGCTATGCATAGAGCAGAATGCAGGACCTGACTCGGTTAATTTATATTGTACGTACGTATATAAATGTACAAAATATCATGTATCTATATCATAAATGTAGTGAGTGATATCACGGTTGGCTTAGAATTACTGCTCAACTTTTACCACTTTCATGATTCATACTCCTATATTATTTGCTGCATTATATCCACGTGCATGCAAACTGAACCTCTTCTGTGTATTTTCCTCCGTGCGTGCAGACTTGTTCTTTCTATTTTGAGCTGCTGATCAAGATTTCGGAATTTAACTTATATGGAGCAAATTCTTTTATTTCCACACAATTTCAATCATAATATATATAATTTCTTAGTAGATTAAAATTTGAAAGATATCACATAGTATACATATATAGTAGTAGTATTAATTATACGTATTGTAGCAGCCTAGGAAGGATACGTAGGTGGTTAATTTTGTACATACTATTGTTTAATGTAGTTTGTTGTATGTACTTCACTGCTCTGCACCAAATAATTGTTACATGTAAGATGTATAATTGTCAATTTATAGACCCTCAAACGAAGTAATGAATGCACACATACTAGTGAAATTAATATCCGCTATGAATAGCATTATTCTTTTTTAAATGGATAACTTGGTCTTTGAGCGAAAATCGCAGGTGGTTCACGAATTAAAATCTTTCTTTTATTTTCTCGTTCTTGACTTTTTTCGCACCATGAAGCATTTTCCTATCTCAACTCAAAACATTATTGGCCGACATAAAAAAAGTTTTGATATCTCCTAAGTTAGGTTCACAAAACAATTTTGATAGGGTCAATACATTGTTCTTAATAAGACGCCATAATTAAGGGGAAAAAGAATTTTTGAACTTATAATGAAGCTCTAATAAGAAGATGGAGAAAGTTTTAATGGAGCTGGTTATTTAAACAATTACTATTTGAATTAAAAAAGTTTTAATGTAGCTGGTTATTTTTTTAATTAGTTATGGAAAAGTTGACAGATGTATATATTTGGAATTTGGAATTTGGAATTTTATATCATGCATGGAGAAGGCAAAATGAGCCAAATGGCTAAGTGGGGTAGCCAATGGTGGCCAAGCCTTGGTAGGGCCCGGACTAAGACAAGGGATGGAAGAAACTGGTCAAGTAGGTGAACAATATAATTACTTACACCAAAACAGCTACCTTCTTCACTTGTTAATTTGGTTTTATATATGTACATGCCACAACAAATATGTTCATTATGGAAGCAAACCTTAATTTGGTGGCAGAGCTATAAGACATCACCATTCACGAGATTTGAAAGTTACATACAGAAACATCATCAAAACCCAGTTTCATCAATTAATTTCAATTAAAATATGAAATTGTCTAAAAAATATGAATAAGCAGGAATTAAGCTCCTAGCACGAGACCAAGATACAAATATGACTAAAGGCTTCTAAGAAAGACAATATATATAGTTCCTATCAACCAATATTAAGGCAAAAGGAAACAAAAGTACGATCACAACTAGGGTAGGACCCATTTGCAGGCATCGGGAGACTTGTACCAATTTGAATTCGTTTCTTTAAGAAATATAAACATGCATTATTCCATGAATAAACATGTATTATTATTATTATCCCATGTTTATATATATTATGAATGTTACACAAAAAACATACAAATTTTGTGTCTTTAATTAGTTAGTATGACATATCAAAAATATGTGTCCTATCCAAAAGACAATTATGTCTTCAGTTTGTATCTTAGAAGTATTTATGAAAATATTTCCAATAAAATAAAAAATTATTGGATACTTTATGAGTAAGTATATGGAAGTATTGGACCGTAAGGTTCCGAAAAAAATATGGAAGTATTGGACACGACATATATCCGATGTGTATCACATACCGATACTTTTCCATTTTTGAAGTATTTCTGCTTACTATTGTTAGTATTTATATATTTGGATCATGTTAAATTACTGAAATAAGTAGTTTTTGCAGTGATTCCGTTTTAATACATAGATTTCAAAATTAATCAAAGGTGTTTGATTACAGGAAAACTAATTAAAGTTTAAGATCAAACGCTTTATCTTCTTTTTTTTCGTTTTTTAGGTGTTGGTATGTTTGGAGACTCTGATACTTGTGATTCCAAGATTTGACAGTGACCAAATACTGAGAAGATTTGACAATGACGCAGATACCATTCAATTACTTTGTCTAACATTTTAGAAGTCAAACATTTGCTTGCGCCATTGTGTTTGTGTAGAACCAAAACCAAATCAGTGTTTTGATGTATCTTAGGTTAGATAAATTAATTGAGCAATTATAGAGCTATTTAGCGTGTGTGTTATTTATAGAACACTAAATGCAAAATCAACATTCCTAATATGATTTATTTGAAGATGAACATGTAAAAGGTGAAGGCAAATGATTTTCATTAAAATGAATTAGAAGCATATTTCAAACCAGGAAGCATTAGCACGTCTTGTATAAGAAAAGTGGAAACATGATAAGAAAATTTGCCAGAGATTCTCTTCAAATTGTCATTTTTCTATAACTATGTATATGATATGATATGAAGTGCTTCTTAGACGGCTCATTGCCAAATTGTCTCCCAGCAAAAAATGTTTTTGTCTCTGTGTAAGAAGATATAAAGCATGTTTGCTAGCTCAGATTAAAATACTAATTATCATTTTATTTTTTTTGGTCAATATTTGATTAGTCCGTAGATATAATAAATTAATTATGTTACGTTATTCTATTTTATATAGTCAAATTCTTATCCTACGCAGAGACTATGACCAGGAACCAGCAAAATATGAGATTAACATACGTTACGACAATACACATGCTTATCACTAAACGAACACACAAAATTATCACAATAACTACTATATACATAGGCATGAAAAATCATATGATTAAAACCACTTTTTATAAACCTTACGAAATAAATATTATTAATGATATATAGTGATTTGTCAGTTATGTTAAAACCGTTTTAGCATTGTTTTATTTACAAAATGCCTATAAAGATCACTTTTTAATTTTCTTTTAATGATTAAAATAGATTACAGACTCTAGTCTTCAAATCTAGACACCCCTTTATCTTCCAAGTTAGACACCACTTTGTCATATCAAAGTGATGACAATGTGTATGTTAAGGTTGTGAGTAAAATTTAGTGGCGATCGAAAATTATCTACCAACAAGTCCATAAAGGTTATTAAAATGGAGGGTCAAAAATGATGGTACTGAAAAGATCCAACAAGTGACCAAGAACTTCATACTTTATATTGTTTTAGGTTTTATTTGACTGAAATTGTACATTTAGATTTTTCATTTTGTTAGTTTTTTATTAAAATATTACGTACATATTTGGATTTTGTAAATTACTTCGTTGATTGGAGCATGTTGAATTTTTTATTAGCGCGTTGCTATATCTAGCGAAAATTGATTTCGTGGAATTTCACGACCATGCCATACAACGTGTTTATGAAGAAATAAGCAAAACAAGCGACCTCATCAAGTTCCTGATTTTGTGGAAATCAGACGGTTAGTGGTGGTAAGTAGCCAATTAGATTGATTCGGGATCAATTTGGGATAACCTATGTTGCATTATGTGCCATTTTTCTTCTTTTTAATATGTTCAAGTCTTGCCCAAAAAAGAAAATGCGGTGTTCGGTTGATCAAAATAACATGTGCGATGACCAAAAGAAACACGATCGACCATTGTTTTGACCCAAAAAAAACATGTGCCAGAGTAAGATGGAAAATATGTTTCCTACACCTATTTTACATGAAAAAATTATGTGGGACATACGTTTCTTTGAAAAGATTCTTCAAACCATCAATTAAGTTTTGAAACTTTAGAGTTTTTCTATAAGGATTAGGCCTCGATGTACACCATTTCAATTTTCGATGCATGTTTTGCAAACAAAAGGGCTCCTTTCAATGATCACACGATCATTCGAAAGATTTCTCCTAAGAAAAATGCTAACGAGTGTCTTAAGGGCACTATTTAAGGACCTTAAATAGTGGGGCTGAGCACTAGACGGTTTCAGGCGGGTTCAGGCCCGAAATCGCCATTCTAGACCAAACCGAAGGCACCAAATCAAGAACCAATTTCGACCGTATCTTGTCTCGGTTTCGATGGGTATCAGATTAGTTGGTTGGACGGGTTGCTCGGGTGGTTTGATTTGGTTATGTTCCTCAGCAAGGGGGAAAAATTACAGAGCAGAGAAACAAGGAAGAAGAAACATAGTGGACATGAATTAAACCTCTATTTTTTACCTTCATTGAAACGGAAAACATACGAAGAATGTGTGTGAGAGATATAGAGAGGCAAACAAATTGCAGCAAAGGGAAGGAAAGGAGAATATGAGGGTGAAGAGAGAAGATAGCGATGGAGTTTTGATGAACAATGGGTTTGAAGAACAATGGAGATTGAAGTTTCTACCTATATAAAAAAAAAATGGGTTAGAGAGAGAGTACATGGAAGAGAGGCGCGTTGTTGTGACTCTTTCTAACTAGGGTTTTGATAGATTTGTTTGGGCCTAGTATTAATTGGGCCTTAATAGATCTGGATATAGTGTAACACACGGTCGGGTTCAGTTACAAAGTTTTGGTTTTGGCAGAACCGTTCCTGACCATCTCTGTAACCTCCACCCGATGACCCAGTAGACCTGATTGCACCCGCCCATATACAGACTTGTCTATGCGGGTTTGGCTGGTTTCGGGCGGGTCCGGATTGGCTGCTCAGCCCCATTAAATAGTAACTTTTTTATGAAAATTTATGAATTCAAGGAATTGAAAATTGAAATAGTTAACTTTTTAAGTGAATAATTTTCTGATCTAGAATCCTAAAGAGTGTCTTTAGAGCACTCGTTAAAAAGACTCTTCTTCTAATAAGACAAGTTACGAAGTGTTAAACAAGAATTTATAAATATTCTTCTTACTTGTAAACAATTTCTCCTATACTTACTTGTAAGGTGTGTAACTTGTTAGTGCATGGTTAATTACAGATTTGGAGGAATCAAAACTAATTCTAAATATATAAAATTGATTATAACTTTTTTTTTAAAAAATCGAATAGAATTAATTTTGCATTAAAATTTGATTTTTTATTCTGACTGGAATTTGTAATGTGTAGCTTTTGCCTTTGGAATTTATTTTTAGCCTTAATTTTATCGTGCAATCCATTTAAGTTTTTTTGTTATCCAAATATAAATTAATTTGCATTTAGCCTACTTAATCAAAAATTAATATTGCAAAATCTAATTATGTGATGTTGAGTTTTTAAGAACAGACAGCGCTAGAGTTGGAGATATCGACACAAACATTCTAGAGACAGTAGCTGGGTTTTCAAATTTGAAACTTCACTGAGTTGGAAAATGGCGGTTAATTAAAACAGACAAGTGTTATTTTAGATCCCGTAATCTAAAATAATGTTAAGGGGTTTTGTACGCAGAGGAAAAGAGGAAGATTTGTTGTAGCTAAAATAATATAAATGATATTTGTAAAACTATTTTGGTATAACTTTTAGACAACTTTCTCTCTCATACTCTCATTGTGTAATTGCGCTCTCTCTCTCTCTCTCTCTCTCTCTATATATATATATATATATATATATATAGGAGAAGAAGAAGGTTGTCACAAAATGGTTGAACAAATACCATTACTCCTAAAATAATGACATCTTTCTCCCCGTATCTAAAACGGACAAGACTTGTTATACAATTCGAACTATACCATTATATATGAAGTGCTCGGCCGTTTTCCATAATTGAACTTTAACCTAATATCTTTAATAAAAAAAATAAATCTGAATTTCTTCTCATTTTGTCAATTTTCAACTAAACTTGACTGAATCCTTCAAATTAGAGACGTTTCGCACAACTACACAAGAGATTAGTACAATTTTTTTTTAAATATTTATGGTTTGGTTGAAATGTTTTTTATGGTTTTCTAGAGCCCTTCGGTATATGGGATCCGAAATGGATTTATCATCATTTCAATTTCTATAATTTGAAATAGGTTTAGATACCACATGTTATGAAGAAGAAATGAAATTTGTTATTTGTCATCTTCTACCCTCCTCCCGTGAAGAAGAATCCATTGTTACATTGTATAGAGATATTAGATCAAGAAATGAAGGTCCAAGATTTGACGGATCTTTCCCAAACGCCTCATCTAACAAAGGTTCTTGTCCGTATGGGACCACCCTATACATTGGTCATCCTTCCTTTGGCGGTTCTTTCATTGCTTTGTCCATATGAAGATGGGGATAAAGTGTTGTCTTAAGGGGTATCTTTGAGTGAGTTTTATCCGTCATAGACATTAGGTATTTATTTTTCTTTTCTTGAATTGGCCAGATAATGTGTCATGTGGCTATTATTTTACATAATCTTGACTCGTTTAGATTTTATTCGGATGCCGGTTGTATTGTGTTTTAATGATATTATGTGTTAACGCTAGTGTATTACGTTTTGGATAATACTATGTGGTATATGGTGTTCTCTTTATTTATATTATGTGCAGTATGTGTTTATGTTGCAAAATCTTGTGCATCCCTAATTCGGGTCATATATACCAAAACATTATTTTACCCGTTTAGTTTATATAATCTGAAATTTGTCAACACATTGATACCCAGACTGAGTCAAAACTTGTGGGTTGTGGGTTTGGTACAATTTGAATTATGTAATACAGACTAGTAAAATACAGGATTTTTGGTGGTCCACAATACACCGACAATTTTTGTAGCCAAAACGCATATAAACTTCTACAAATTAGGGTGTTTGGTTCATTTTCACTTCACACCACAAAACCATGAACATTCATTCGGTAGAAATAAACATTAACCTAGTTGTAGTTTTCTACCACAAGGAAAATCCCTATTTGTTTAGGGTCAATGTGAAGGGATTTTAAGAGGGATTTTTCAAAATTTTAATCCTCTTTGCGGAAGAAATCCCATTGAAAACGGATCTTGATTAAATCATTAATCACAAATCAAATAGAAACTTAAACACTTTAAGATTCATGTGTTTACCTCTTGAAGAGC
>Ga0228710_1003873_pt1 | contig 23742 bp, 12 predicted proteins | sample MedpolnodulmetaG_FD_177995 | JGI IMG/M metagenome (GOLD analysis project Ga0228710, IMG submission 177995) | Root nodule microbial communities from Medicago polymorpha collected in Santa Monica, California, United States - pink nodules | ecosystem: Host-associated > Plants > Roots > Nodule...
TCTTTTCTGCTATTGATTTTGAAAATGCATTTCTCATTGTAATCTCAAATTTCAATATTTATCCTTCTATACATGATCATTCCTCTTCTTTTCACTTTTAGCAACTTTTAAGGTGATTTTATTTGTTACTATTTTTAAAATGTATTTGAGCAGAGGAAAGAATCAAGTGCAAGCATGATTGTTCTTTTTTGGTGCATGGCTTGGACCAAATGGAAAATTGTTTGTATATGCAAATTATGAGTGTGAAGGGTCATGTAGCTGCAAGCGGCATATCATATATTCATGAAGGTCAACTTAAGCTTTCATTATGCTATGATTTATGTATTTTGATATATGTATGTAATGAAATTTGTAAGTCAGAACTACTAGGGGGTGTCTTTTGAAGAACGTATCACATTCTATAACAATTAACAATGAGTGGTATGTACCGATTGCATCCATTGATATCTTTAATTTAGGTTGAATGATTTTGACCACAAGTGGGATTGAACACTTCAATTTATTAGTGAATCAAATCTACATTGCTTAAAAATTGGATTAGTGTGTGTGCAAATTTAGCGTTCTCAATTTGTTAGTGAATTCACACTAATCCACAATGTGCTAATCCAAGAACTATATTTATGATAAGACTTATATGTGGATTTATGTTTATAAAACGGCTTATATGAGAACTATATTTTATTTTAGAATAATATGTTTTTCTTGACAAGTACAATGGACAAACAAATTGATGTCTCTTTAGTCGGTAAGAGGGTTAATGGTCTAGTACTGATAGAAAACTGAGTGTTGGAAATAGAGTGTTTATAGCATTTCTTTCATAGGAAAACCCTATTTACAATTTTATCATTTTTTATGGTTTTTACAATTTTATCTTTTTTTTAAAGGATGAGGTGGTTCAAACAATAAGGATGAGGTGGTTGGGACTAATTCAATTTAGAATCCAAGTAGCAAGTCATTGAGGAAGAAACATACTCTGATAGTTTGGACTCATTTTAATTAGGTGTGGTTGATATTGATGAATACGATACATCTGCCACAAAAGAGCCAAAAGTTCTATTTGTTAAAGATCGAAGAAACTACGTAATTGGTATGTTGGAGGATTTAATATCAGTGGTTGTGATCTGCATTCATATGTTTTGTTGTCCTTTTGTGAATTTGTTAGTTTATTTTGAATTTCTTTTGGTTATCTGAATATGTAGGTACCTAAATATGGAGGATCGTTGTTTTTTTTGGGTAGCGTTTTTCTTTGTTTTGGTAATTTTTGTTTGGGTATACATGAACTATACATGTCCTTTTTTGCACCAATTTTAAGATGAATGAATTATCATAAGCTAAGCTTCTTTTTTTTTAAAAAATAAAATAAACGATATTCATTCATTCAAATTGACAAGGAACATCAATACAATACAAATTCAAATTCGCTAAAAACAAAAAGGATGAATTTGTGAACAAACTCACAACATCCATGTTAATAGCATAAAACGGCAAAGTATCTTTGCCTACAAATATGACTAATATGACTATATTCATGTATCCGGATCTGCAACGTTGACAACGCCAAAGTCATTGTCATTGACCGGATCTGCACTTGCTCAAAGCTAATCTTTCAACCTGAATCAAGTAAACACCGCACTAAGACGGAAAATCAAAAACACACCGCACAAAGACGGGAAATCAAACAAACAGAGTCATTCAAAGACGACGAAATCACAAAAACAAACAAAAGAAAACAGAAAATATGTGAAATCACTTATTCAATTAGGATAGAAGGAAAAACAATTCGGGAGGTGATTTATGGGTCAAAATTGACCCTAAATCACCCTCTAAAAAGAAGAAGAAGAAAGGGATGACACTTAGCGTTTAAGAAGGAGCGATGATTGTGTCTTTTGTTGAGGAGATAAATATAAGAATGTAATACCCTCGTGAGCTAAGCCTATAATTAGATTATTTCTAACCATATCCCACTATATCTTTTTTTGTCACTTTTATTTAACAAATCTCATTTAAGTCATACTATTCCTATAATAATAGCTAAACCCATAACTCAGGATATTTCATAAAATAAAATTAAAACAGCTATGACACTTGGTAAATCTCTTGCAAGAATCGTGGGCCATAATCAACGTTTCATGCACCTTATGTGACATAGTAAACTCTCTTACGTATGTCAATTCACAATTTTGAATCTAAATATCTTTATTAATTTATTAAAAAACTATGAAAATTTGATATTTTAAAAATATTCATGGAGGCGAATCCCACAACATCTTATATGTTATAACTTGTATGAGTTTTTCTAACCTGTGCAATATTACACGACTTCCGTAGTTATGATTATGAATGGCTCTTAATGAAGATCCACTTGTTGGGCTCTCTACACTCTGGTATGTTGATCCTGATGAAACCAAATCTATGGAGAAGACATATTTTTTCTGTTTTCTTCTTTCTCTTTTTTATTTATTTACAACGCCTTGTTGATTTGGGGCCTCTAACAATGACGTCGCACTATACACCGAAGGTATTGTGATAAATGGCGACCTCAAGATCAGAATCTCTACCGATGATATAGGTTTTTAGCTCGCTACTGGATTTTGACCCGACCCTGTTGGATTCGGATCATGAGGTGATCATACATGGACCTATAAACTACAGTAGAGTTCGTCGGGGTTTGTGGCGGTAGCGTCCAATATGACAACGGGGTTGTCGAGAGTTACAGCAGAGAGAGGCATAAATGACATTTTATTTTGTTTGTTTTCTTAGAGAGGGTGAGATTGGATTTAACACGTTGGATTAATCTATGTCTAGAATAGTCAATAGGAGAGAGAGAGGAAAAAAAAATCATTTTCAAGGAAAGGCTGTGACTAATTAATTGATCTGTGAATAAAATCAATGCATTTATTGCTCCTTAAGCTGTGCAACATTGCACACATTAGAAAAACTCAATTTGTATTTATATATTAGTAGAAAAATATGGTCAAAATATTTATGTAAACAATACACTTTTTAAACTAAGTCATTTAAAATGGGACGGAATGAGTATTTTTTAACCCACCTATTAAGGTAGGTCGTAATGATATCAAGGTTTCTCGCAAGAATCTTTCAATATACAAATCCATGCAATATAGAAGTACTTAGTATTATCTACTATAAAATAGATTTCTTCCAAGAATTGTTTGTGTAAGCTACCTTAACTACTTCATATAGTATGAACAAAGACAAAAAAACAAACAAAAGAAACTAGGTTATTTTTATTATTATTATTATTATTATTATGTGCAAATTGATAGCTAAAAAATTTGAAAAGTGGGATTTACAAAAGAAACATTTTTTTTTATTGGAACTATTTCGCTACATAGGGCGGCTATTAAAGTAGATTGTAATCATATCAAGATTTCTCACAAGACCCAAAGTTTTTTGAGCCACTCAGTTGCGCTGTTAAATTTTTTTTTTATCCACATGCCAAATCTTTCTGCCAGATTTTCAAACAAGTGGCCTTGGGTCTGCAATCTCAAAGCACAATCGCACACATCAAACCTTCCCTTCGTTCCATTCTCTCTCTCATTTAAGTCACACTATTCACATAATAATAGTAAACCTATAGCTCATGCTGATTCAAAAAAAAAAATATATATATATATATATATATAGAACTTCTACGGTACACCCGCAAATTACTCCTACTTTAAAAATCTTTAAATTAACTATTATTTTTATGAAATAAAGAGCTATTTGTTGATATTTATATTTTAGAAAATGTCATCTCATAAGAAAAAACATCATTTTAATGTTTATAAAAATCATACTAATTTTTTTTACATTTTATTGTAAAAAATAATCAAAATTCTCTATTATGAGTACCAAAAATTCAAAAAAAAATTATTTTATTTCTTCGATGTTTTTGGTAAATAAGATTTAATTATTATAATTATAGGTGACATAAAACAATTTTTCTCTTCAAAAAATAACACATTTAACTATTAATTTATTGATCTGGTGTACCAATACACCCAAATTTTTGGGTGTACCATAGAATTTGCCATATATAATGTACTTGGTAAATCACATGCAAGAATTGTAGGCCATAATCAAGGTTTTTTTGCAAAATAAATCGCATAGACTATATTTTTTTTTTAACTCACCTATTGAGGTAGGTCATAATCATATGAAGGTTTCTTGCAAGAACTGTCTTTGTAAGCTAGGCATGCTCACCACTTAAATCTTTTGGCAATTACAGTAATGATTAATATCTCTTGATCGATGCAAAAAAATGAAGCACCACGATTGAAATACTAAATTTTGATTTATTTTTTTTAATAAATATGTGTGATGGGATTTTCACAAAATCACCATTAGAGTATTAATGTAGTCACAATCTACTGGATTATAAGGTGATAGGATTCAAGTTTTGATCCGATCACACACCCAAATGAAATGAAAGGATCAAAGAATACTAAATTGCCCATTATGCCTCTGTTAGTTCCATTCATTTTTGTTGTGACACAATCTTTGCTTGGATCTTGGCTTCATTGTGATTTTTTTTTTTATTGTGATGTATCTGTTTATTTTAATCTCTCTCAAACTTACATGTTAAATCTATATATTTTATTTTTATTATATGAGGCATCTATATTAAACGAACACGTTATTGATATCAAAGCTTGATTTCTGTTAGTTTGCAATGAACCTAATGATAATGAAGGAAGAAAAGTCATACAGAGAAGGTATAGGTTCAACACGAAAATTATGTTAGTTTTAGAGATATAGAGTATGATTTTATTAGTGTGTTTTGAACCGGTGGAATATTTCTTTTGGTAGGTTGTTTTGCAATGATGGAGAAGTTTAAATTAAGATTTTATTAGTTTGTTTTGATCATATATTTTTTATGTGGTGATAATCCGATTGTCTAGGATATTCAAATCTTCTATAGTTGGCATCTATAATTTTTAATAATTGGAGATTTGGAATTTCAAATTCTCTATAGTCATTTCATTTGCTAGCATGTTTTATATAACAATTCTGCTAGGCTCACTATTTTTTCATTTCTTTTTTACTTTTCATCCACTTAAATCTTCTTCGATAATAGTTTTTTGGGTTAAATATATTTTTAATCCTTATAAATATGTCAACTTTTCGTTTTAGTCCCTCTAAAATTTTCCTTCAACTTTTAGTCCATATAAAATTTTCAATCTTCACTTTTGGTCCCTCTTTTAAAGTAAACTCATACATAGAATTCATATTTTTTAATAAAAATTTTCAGAAAAATTCAAAATATTATAAGAATCATGTAAAAAAAAATTAGAATTTTTTAACAAAACATGAATTTAATATGAATTTTTATATTATTAACGGTTAAAAATTCATATTTAATTTGTGTTTTGTTAAACAATTCTAATTTTTTTTGGGAATTTTTTTTAGAATATTTTACACATTTCTGCATAATTTGATTAAAAAAATACAAAAATTAAATTAAAAATAGGGACCAAAAGTAGTGATTGAAAATTTTATAGGGACTAAAAGTTGAAGGAAAATTTTAGAGGGACTAAAATGAAAAGTTGACATATTTATAGGGACCAAAAACATATTTAACCCTAATTTTTCTTGTTCTTCAGGTTAGTTGTTAGGCACTCTGACTCTTTTTTTTGTTAGTTATTATATTATGTATATGACGAAATTATAAATATAAATATATATATATATATATATATATATATATAACAGCACTCGTGCGGGTCACAATCTAGTACATGCATGTAAATCAACATAACTAGGTAAAAAAAGACTTCAAATCGCACCCAAAATTCATAACACAAAGTCATACAAAAGTCATAAATGCAACAAACAACTAAAACACTCCCAATAAGAAAATCCAAAACATTAAAATTTGATCATAATCATAATTGATGCAGGTCTCGCTGTACTAACTACAACGAAGAAGTGAATTTCGTTCTCTTGAATCCAAAATAGAGCAAAAATGCAAAACAAAGCAAGTTGAGAAAGAGAGTTTGTATGCATAGTCACAGACAATAGTGATGTCCTCTTGTATCTGAGACAAAGCAGAACACTACGTGAGAAAGGGAGTTCTTACGCATAGAAAATTGGACGGTTATCCACGAATAAATAGAATTACTGGTTATAACCAACCATCACAGAAAATGAGGTGTTTAAAATGCAAAAACATATTTGAGAAACCCAATAATGGAATCGGCTTATTTACATTTCACATGATTCTACAGCTGCTTCCACGATTTTTCGCGGCTACCCTGACCGCGGCCAATAAATTTTGATTTCGACCATACACGAGCACACCAAGGGGTGCATAGACCGTAGAAGCGTAGGATTTTACGTTTCAGATCCCGATCTTGTCTACCATGGCCTCGAGGTAGGGTCTCACCTTCCAACCAATATGTCTCGACAATTTGAACAGCCTTCTCATAAATTTCATAGTTGTCATGACTCTGCAAGTTTTCAATCTTTTCCAATCCCTCAACATCATCTATCATTTGAGCATACAAGTTGACATCTCCCATGTTACAAAAGTTTTTCTCCGCTTCTCCAATTTTCAGAAAATTCTCAAGACCTTCTAAGCAGACAACAACAATTGTTGGATCAGGGCAAACAAGCAAATCACACAAAGGTTTAATGCAACCCTGGGTCACCAAGTACCTTGTAATGACAACGAAATTTGGTAAGTTAATACGTAAAGTCTCAATGTTGCCGGAATGAAGCAGGGCCAGAAATAACAATTAAAAATATATAACTTCACATACTTGATTTGCTCATGGGTACCACCAGATGTGGCATTAAATAATGCCCATGCAGCTTCTTTTTGAACTTCAAACTCGGCATTTTGAAGTAGATTTACTAGGGGAGCAATCAGACCAGCTTCAATAACAGCCTGCAACATACATAAAAGCTAGAGTTCAGAGCGCTTTTTCGGTAAATAAACCAACTAAAAATCACATACTTGGCAGTAAAATGCAAACAGAACTCAGAAAACATATGCCAATAGTCAAGCATCACAATACATGGAAATAAGGGTTTCCAGTCACCTAACAGTCCAACTATTACTTTGATTGGTGTAACCAGAGAACTAAATATATCACCAACAAGGCTACAATAGTAACTATTGCACCACATCTCCATGATAAACAACATGTAGCTTTGATTTATGTGCATGTGATACCCAAACATCAAACTTGAAGAAAAGCATGAGCAATAAAGAAATCAACATTGCACTTTATTAAACATGATATTTAACATCATTTGAGTATATATAAAAAATAAAAAATAAAAAGATGAGATTTATTAACTTACTTGTATCTGCTCTCTGTTTCCAGCTGCAAGGTTGGATATAGTCAAGCAAGCTTCTTTCTTAACACTTTTGTCGTGATAATGTGTCAAGAGACTCAAAAGGCATGGGAGTGAACCATGATTGATAATAGTCTGACAAAAAGAGTCCCACCAAATCAGGTTATTCTCACAGGTGACACATGAGATGACAAAATACAAGGGTTGAGAAGAGACTAGATTCATAATAATAAAAGGTAGTGAATCACCAGCAGTGACTATCGGGTATAACATTTCGTTCTGCCCCCAGACAAAAATCCCATTACCCCTCAAATAAATAAATTGATTCCTAGGCTACTATCTCTAGAACTATCAATCCAGCTTCAATCTATAGCACTTTGATGTTTTCTCTTAATCAAATTAGACTTACAAAACATACCTATCAATAATTTCATGTTATAATATTTCAAATTTTAATTCGATTCCCAGAATAACTAACACAACACTAATTCAGTACTTAACTCAATAAAAGTTAAATTTAATTAGAAATAATTGGGTAGCAACTAGCAACTAATTATACCAATCCACAACCCATTATGACATTACCTGAGTCTGCATATTGTCTCCAGCAACAATATTTCCCAATGTGTGAAGTACAGGAATCAACACTGAAGGAGATGGGTGCCTTCAAAACATGCAAATACATTTAGAGCCAAAATAATCAATAATTGAAACAAAATATTAGTTCACCAGCTGGGATAGAAAAATTGGAACTTACAGAAGAAGCTCCACCAGTCTGCCGCATACACCTGCCTCGATCAGCGCTTGGATATTGTCATATGTTCCATCAGAAAGATACGAGAATGCCCAACATGCATCTGTTAGAACTTCTTCATCATCATTGGTTGAAATCAAACGCTCAAGAGATGGCAGCGCTGGCCTCACCTGTCCATAAAAAACTTATGATTAATACACAGATAAATGTCTTGCAGGTTCAATTTTAATTTAACAAAAACAACAACTACCTGCTCAATCGGAGGTGGTGGCTTGCCTTTGCAAAAGCTTGACAGGGTCCACGTGGCAACTCTCAGCATAGAAAGCTTTGCTTGCTCATTCAACTGGGTTAACAGCGGGATGAGCGCACCGTGACTGAAAACAAGATCACGGCACCTAGGGGAATCGCCGACAATGTTTCCCAATGCCCACACAGCCTGTAATTTTATTTAGGGTTTTAGTTTTCAACATAGTTCAATGTAAAAAAAAAAGGACAATCCCAGTTCTACTGTCATTACACTTTGGTATAAATATACCTGGTACCGAAGATCATAACTAGGTGAACTAAGTAGCTCGACAAGTATTGGTACTGCCCCATGATCAACTAAAACCTCGATGTTCTCAGACGTTCCAGATGATATGTTCGTAACTATCCAAGCAGCCTCAAACTAAACAAACAAAGTCATACAAACAACAAAATTTCAACTACACCATACAACATAAATTTCTAAAAGGCAGACAAGTTTGAAACAAACCCGAAGTTTAGGAAAATCATCCCTAAGTATAAATTCAAGAAATCGAGAAACAACAAAGGATTGAATGATTTTCTCGATTGGAGGGTTATGGGTCAAAAGAAGCTTCCGAAATTTAGTAGTTCCTTCTAGTTGTTTTCTTTTATCATCCGACCAGACCATAGCCACCATTGCAGGAAGACTCTCTAACTGTAACAACAACAACAACAACAGCAAACAACAAACATGAATAAATAACCATCAAAACCGTTTTTATAACTAACTGTCACTGAACCTCTAACATCAAACGCGATTCAGAGATTGAATCCTAAAGTGATCGTGATAAATGGTTACCATTTTCTCGTCCATGGAGGAAGAATGAAGAGATCTAGAACACTGTTGAGGTTGAAGAAGAATTTCACGTTAGGGCTAACTAGGTCGCAACAATCAAGGTGATGATTTGTGAAACGTACTATTCTGATTGAGAGAAGAAAGGCTCTGAGTGAGAGATGCTATATTTATATAGGTTTGTGTTGCACTGATTGCGTGTGACTGTAGGATCGGGATTCTAATTTATTTTTTATTTTAAAAATATTTCTGAATTTTGCTATAATAATTAAACTTTTTTCGAAGGATAATAATAATTAAACTTATATTTCACCATGGATAAGTAAGTGTAAATATTATTAGAATATCATTGTTATTATTAGAATATAATTGTCATTAAATAGTCTTGATTGTATAGCAAATAGACAGAGAAACTGACATTGTATATATTATATATAGAGCTATCAAAACGAGTCGGGTCGTATGGGCCGACCCGTTTAGCCCGATTAATTATATGGATTGGGCCTTAAATATTGAGCCCGGATTTTAATAGGTTTTTTAGTCCGGTCCTAAAAAGCTTGGTACCCGTTAGGGTTAGTTCGAATGGGACGCGGGTAGCCCGTTAGCCCGCATAAAAAAATCCTATAAATTATATATATATTTCAAATAATTTTTTACTTAGTTGATTATCAAAGTAAAAAATTAAAGTGAAAATTCAATGAATTAACACAAATATAAATGTAACATAAAATTATATTTACTCATTTCGTTATTTATAATTTTAAAGATCAAATGTATAAATATTTATAACCATAACGTATCTAATTTATTTAAAATTGTTTTCCTAGCCATTTTAGTTTACGACGTTTGTACAAAAATGTTTACAATTTATTTTTGTGCTAGGCATTATTCAAACATATTAAAAATATTATTTATAGAAAAAAAATTATAGGAGTATTTAATAGTACTTTTTTAAAAAAAATGTAATTTTTAATACGGACGACCCGTTTAGCCCGCGGCCCGTGTAAGGCCGAGCTCATGTAGTATATTTCAAGCCAGTTTACTAACCGTGTTTTTTGGTCCGGCCCGATAAAACCCGAAGCCCGTTAGGGCCGGCCCTAAACAGGCAGGACCGCCCGTTTTGACAGCTATATATATATATCATTGATATTCAATAGAAAGGCAATGCCTATCATTCCAATATGGTATCAGTAAGCATAGGTACTGATCCTAAACTATAATCCTTGTGATGCTGCTCTCCTCACATAACCGGCTGCACAACCTTCATCTTTCTCTCATCTCACTCACGCTGCTGTCATCAGCTTTCTTTCTCTCATCATGTCTACCGCAAAGTCATCTCCCTCCTCCTCTCCCAAATCTTCCTCCTCCACTCCCAAAAACTCTGCAACCACGCAGAATACCAATCTTCCCATTCATCCCGCATTCACCATCTCTAACATCACCATTTTATCAAAATTACCCTAAGTATTGAAAAGGGCCAATATAACACTTGGTCTGAACTCTTCAAAATCCATGCTCGTGCTCATAAAGTCATTGATCATATCATCCCAACCGAAACCGCATCATCTCCTAATCTCAAAGACACTGATCCTAATCTCTGGGCACGTCTTGATGTTGTTGTTCTTCAATGGATTTATGGCACGATTTCTAATGACCTTCTTCACACCATCATTGAGCGGGATTCAACCGCAAAAAATGCGTGGAACAAATTTTCAACATTTTCTAATAATGACAATGATATTCTAATATTTACTTTTTTTTAATAATTGGTCGAACTTTGTTATCAAATATTGTGTCTTCTAAATACGTTTCCATTTTCCTTCAAAAATAAAAGTACGTTTCCACTTTTATTTAAGGGTTATTGGTCTAATAGTTGTAACACATTTCGTGATCCCAACTGGCATAAAAATTAATGTTAGAGCATCTCCAATAGGAGGTCCTTACTTAATAAGGACCACTCTGTTTAAGGACCCCCATTGGAGAAAGAAAAAATGAGTCTCCATTAAGGAACGAGTAACTATATAAGGACTCTCTATCTCATAGGCAACTAACGGGTCCCACGTTTAAAAGAAGTAATAAAATATGTATTATTTGATCCCACTTACAAAAGAAGTAATATTTTAATAATTAGAATGTAAAATTCGTGCAAACGTTGTAATACTCATGCAAATTATCATTATTATTTTTTAACGAAGGAATGTAAAATTTGTAATGTTAATTTTTTCATTTTCAAATTATTAGCAAATGTGGCAGAAATTTAAAGTTCATACGAATAAATAAATATTTTATTAAGGATTATAATTAAATATTATGATGTAATTTAATAAATAAGTAATTTTTGTTTAATGATGTAAAGTTAGTGGGGCATATTTAAGTACTTTTCATTGGAGTCCTTATTAGTGTACTCCTATTGGAGTCATTGAGTCCTTAATAGGTACTTTTATTAAAATATTATAAATAAGTGATGTGTAATGTGATGTCCATTTAAGAAATCCCTATTAAGTAGAGCTGTCAAAACGGGCGACCCGTTTAGGGCCAGCCCTAATGGACTTTGGGCTTTATTGGGTCGGGCCAAAAACCCCGGTTGAAAAACGGGCTTGAAATATACTACCCGAGCCAAGCCCTACACGGGCCAGCCCATATTAAAATTTTCATTTTTTTAAAAAAAAAGGTACTATAAAATACTCCTAATAAATTTTTTATAAATAATATTTTTAATATGTTTAAATAATGTCTAGCGCAAAAATAAATTGTAAACATTTTCGTATAAATGTCGTAAACTAAAACGGCGATGAAAGCAATTTTAAATAAATTAGATACGTTATGGTTATAGATATTTATATATTCGATCTTTAAAATTATAAATAACGAAACGAGTAAATATAATTTTATATTACATTTATATTTGTGTTAATTCATTGAATTTTCACTTTTATTTTTTACTTTGTTAATCAACTAAGTAAGGAATTATTAGAAAAATATATATAATTCATAGGATTTTTTTTGTTATGCAGGTTAACGGGCTACCCGCGGCCCGTTCGGGCTAGCCCTAACGGGTACCGGGGGGCTAAAAAGCCCTATTAAAATTCAGGCTCAATTTTTATAAGGTTACTTTTTAGACTCCCTTCATATCTTTTTATGCCCCCTAAAATGACGAAATTAACCTTTGCTTAAAAACTGCACTCTTTTACATACAATCAAACATTCTGGTAGATATTTGCATAATAAGAAAAGTTATTAGGACCGAAGTTATTAGGACTGGGATGTATATACCGGAGATGTAAAAATGAAATTGCAATCTCAAAATAGCAGACATGTTATCCTCTTCAATATTTACATCTCTGTCAAAGAGGTAATGATTGTTTATGTTGGAATAACTGATAAATATCCCCACTATGATACCTTAAATAAATTCCGGTGAACGTGTGAATCAATTACTACTATGTGGCTCATTGGAGCATTTGTGCTTTATTTATCTTAATTACTCTTAATGTTAGGTAGTAGGTATGTTGTCAATGAATGTAATTATAAAACTTTTGATATCTGAGCATGCTTTAAACAACAATCGATCTATCATATTAAAATTTAATATGTTCTTGATTCACAAATCACTAACAAAGCAATACCAGTAACATTAATACGGGTATTAAGAGTGGTTGAAGAAAGAAATACTATTCTTCACCATGACTTTCGTCTTACAATGATAAGAATGTCTTATCGTTTTATTTTGCCCTGCTTTTTATATCTGTCTGGTATGTATGTACCATATCTTCAAAAATAAAATTTAGAAAATTCACATTGGGTAGTTATATATTGGATGAGTTGTTAAGGACATTTTTGTAACTTTAGGTGGCCTAAAGAGATATGAGGGGGGCCTATAAAGCAATCTTCCAATATTTAAGGTCCAAGCCCTATAATTAATTGGGTTAAACGGGTCGGCTCATACAGGTCGACCCGTTTTGACAACTCTACTATTAAAGAACTATCATTGTGGATGCTCTTAAAATCGAGTATTTGATACAAATTTAAGTTAAAGAATCTGTTGTATGGACGTGTACAATAGTTTCCACTCAACCTGTTTGCCATGAATTACTAACCAAACAAAACTCCTCAACCTCATGCTTTCAAGCGTGGTCTATGTTGAAAATTGGAAAAATATATGAATAAATAAATTGTGCAGTGTGTAGTTCTAGATGTATTTGTTTTCGATGAACGAAAATATCATAAGAAAGTTCTCTTTATTTATCTTCTTACACTTGCGCAATATTTGTCATAAATCATTTAACCTAATAATTTTAAAATGGACTAGAGTTACACATAGAAGATGAGAAAGAGGCACACATAGGATAAGTGGTCAACCATTTTCATGTCACGTCCACCAGGTAACAAACACATGTGTATTTTTATAACACAATGTGTGAAGAAAAAAAAAATAACAGTTTAGACGTAATGAGATTTAAAAGACCTATGTGAAACAAAGAAAAACTTAAATGACTATAATACGATGTGATTAAACAATTTAAACGATCGCAATGCCTCTGAAAACTACACGCTCTAATGAGAGCAACACCTCATGCTTAAGTGTCTTCACACAAAATGCAACTTATTAATAATTGCTAATTACAATGAGCATACTGAGAAGTAACTGAGAGCTCAGTTGTATATCCAAAGAGGCAAATTCAAATTTATTGACAATTATCTGCCAAAGAATGTCACTTTGATTTCTTCCTCAAAATCCTATCTTCATTGTTAAGATTACTGGTCTCAGGTCAAATAAACATTGGAAAAGCAATAAGTAAACACTGAAAGAGATTTCATGCAAAAAAAACAACAACTACGGGATTAAACTAAACAATATCGCTCTTGGAAAAGGTCTCAGTTGATTGATCCCTAGCTAAAGCCAATCCTTCCGAATATCAAAAGTGTAGCTGATATCCAAATACGACTTTTTGTCATCGTCAACAAACTGAAATAAGATCCACAAACAAAATGGAAAGTCAAGCAATGCACTAAATAATCCAAACCAAAAATTGTTGGAATGAAAGGAAAAAATATTCAGTTGATTGAAACAAAATGGAAAGTCACATGAAATCTGTCAACAAACTTATTACTAGAACATTTATCTATTGGCTATCCACAGAAAAAATATTCAGTATTCATTGGCGAACTGATTGGTGCTAGAAAGACATTAACTCGTGCTCAATTTATTTTTAAATAGAGAAATTATGGTTTGGCATCAACAGTTTGAGGTCTAATGTGTCATGTATTTTTGTGTGTAAAGTGACAAGGATAAATAGTATGACTGTATGAGAGCGATAGAGATACACATATATAGTATCAGTGTTTTGATGTTCAAATAACAGTTGATTTCGAACTTATTATTTTTCTGAAAAAGCCAAAGAAATTTATTAACACACCAAATTGGTACTCCCTGATCTATTCCTAATCTTTGGTGTTTTTAAATTTTTATTCATGTCACAAAACTTTAGTTCTTCTAGAAAATCAAAATAAAATTAATGACAGATTAAATTTAGCTTGATGCCTTTTTTCCTTTATCAATTTAGCTTAGCAACATGCTACTTATAGCGAATTGCAATTTCGTGAAGACATAGCTAACGTTGAAAAAATTTCCAACCTAACCTTCACCCCTCCCATGATTTCTGGAAATAAGGGCTGAAAGTTTGACCAAACGTTTTACAAAACAACATGTAAGCAATTTGTGAATTCGCGAGAAACTTCCTTCATGATATATAGCATCTCTCTTTAGCTTAATGCCTTAAAAATCTGTTTATTCGTTCATAACAATTGCTAAAATGAGGGATTTATAAATGAAAATCGGATTTTTTGTGTGTGTGGAAAATAGAAAAAAAGGTTAAATAATATTACTAGTGGCTTTTCATAATATTATGTATGTAATAAAAGTTGGGTATGTTAGTTATAATTCAGTTAGTTACCCTAGGATTTGTTTTTCGTTATTATGTTTCTCTGATTTACATCTATACAGCTCAATACCATCAATAGACATCATATTCATTGTTGCCATATTACTTTTATATAGTACAAATTAGATCATAACAATCAGGAATCAAGCAAGCATTATAGCTATTGATAAATGAAAGTGGTACCTTAGTTCTAGCTGAGTATGTTCCTCTGGCAAATAAACCAGATGGTGTTGTCTCTTCTGGCATTTCATGTGTGTAAGGCTCTGCTTGAGGGCTGAATGTTCCAATCATCTCTTTAGTGCTGTCAACTGCAACAAACCTCAGCAATAAGATTACCATAAACTTAATCATCCAAAAATGAGTAATAAACCAATGTACTTACCCTTGATGCCAGTTTTCCAGACAGTGTTGGTGTACTTAAGACCCGAAACGATATTATGGTTTACTTGGAAAGTAAACACCAGCCTATAACGAGAACCTTCTTTCAAAGTAAACCATAAACCCTCAGGGTTTCCTGTCTCTGGTACTGGAAGAATTATATCATCTCTATCGCCCGATTTTATAGCAAGGCTCGGGAACTTCACTTCTGGCTCCAGAGTTTCTTTTATAATTCATAACAAAAAATATTGAAAGTTAGGTAAAAAAAATTGGAAAAGATATCTTTATTAGCTAGTACGATGCAAGAAAAATGTACAATTTGAAATTAGTGTTGTTTGTTATGTTTTACATCATATTTGACAATTAGTAAGGTTATGAGTTATACTCTATCTAGCAAAGGTAATCAAAGTGTGTCAAGTGTTTGACATGACACTGATACGAGACCTACACACGTGATTACTTTCATTTAATTCATTTTATCGAATTATCACTATAACCTGTCATCGTCAGGTCGGGTCGTGTCTGGTGTATGTGCCAATGCTTCATAGGTTATATTGTGTCAGTGCTTCGTAGGTTATACTAGACACAATTTTGAAAGACTAGTCAAAATCTTCCTCGCCTATGGTCTCAAATTCATGATAGGAGTATTCATTTTGTAGCCGTAAAATGGACAAACAGATATTGAAACCGAATCATCAATTTGACGTTAAAGGGAAGCAATTGAAGGGGTAATTAATAAATTTTACCTCCGACAGAACTAATGTCAATACTTCCAAGAAGTTGTTCCTTCCACTTCCTCAAGCTCTCATCATCCTAAGGACTCAAGAAGAAAACAATTAACATGAGAACAAAGCATGGATTTTTCGAAGAAAAAAACATTAAAAAGAAAAGTGAACCTTATCCTTTTCGAGTTGCTCTTTCAAAGTGAATTGAGGACCAACATCAATCTTCTTATCGACGTCATCATCATCGTCCTCAGTGGCAGCAACAGAACTGTCACTCATGTGCCCACTGAGTTGCCCCTTCCCTTTTTCATTGCCACTTCCTTCATGATCACTGCATATCTCACGATCAGAATCCATGTTTTTGCTATTGGAGTTTCGAGATCACTCCAATATTCAAAGACATCAAAGGTGGAAAAAACCAGATGGGAAAAAGCACAGCTAATGCTATACTTCAATGCAACAATGAGAGAAGCAAGAAAACAAAGCCACTAGATAGAAGCTAATGTTATGTTTCAACTAGCGTAAGAATAAAAAGGTGCAAAATGGTTGTGTTGGGAAGGGAAAAGAATGCGTTAAAGAGTCCTAGAAGATTGAAATATGGAATAGAAGAATTAGAGGATTAATGTTGCAGCAAGAAAAGATGCCAAGAAGGCAAGAAGTGGAGAGAAAGAAATGGTCTTGTGGTGATCCGCAATACACAAATATTGAACGAAAAATATGGGAGAGTTACCTAGTCATCGTGAATATCACTTTTGTAGCACTTGCTGGAAGAAAAATTATTATATTTTAAACCCAAGATAGAAAGAACTAATACATATACTTTATCTTTCTTTTTTTTTTATTTCTACCAAACAATATGACCCGTTGAGTTCAATGTAGGTCCATAATAATAATTAAAATATGCACAACCCAATGAAACACACACTTTAACAGTGGATAAAAAACCTTTAGCAATAAAAAAACCACTCATCAATCTCACATTCTGGCATGTTGCTAAAAAATTATTAAGCAATGAATGGATTGCCAGCTATTCAAAGGAAATAAAAAGTTCAATAATTCTTTTTGGAAGGATTTAGTTATTATATCATCCTATAAAATTATTGGTCAACGTGAATGTAGCTCAAGTATATCATCAGGTCCATTGTTTTGGTTGGAAAAATAATGAGGATCAAGGAATGCACGTTGCTATTACAGAATCGTCATACAGATAGCTCATCATGGTCACAAATAATGCAATGGATAGCTTTTGTTAGATAGTTTCTCCTCTTTATTTTATCCTCGTTTTTTTTTCTTCTCTTCTTGCATAAGTAACCCAAAAACATCAACTATTCGAAGGAAGACTTGTTTGAACACAAATACAAATAAAAAAGGTTTGGACACACTTACACAAGTAGAGAAAAATATATCAAAAAAAAATTTAGTCATATCATTTACTTGTGTTTGTAACCAAGAAAGAATTTTGGCTTTTCGGCATTCAACTTCCCTGCTTTAGTTGTTTGACTACACTAAGATGTTACAAAATTTGTTAAATTGAAATTTGATATGATTATATCAGTGTCCATGTCTATCATATGTATGCGTATAAATTTCGTAAGATTTTACCCATTTCAGGCATTTGCTGCAAACAATACACAATTTCTTCGTAAAATAATCAGTAGAACAATTTCTTCGTAAAATAATAAAACATTTGCTCCTTAACAAAAACACAAAAGAACAATAATAGTAAAAATAAATAGCAGTCTTCTGTGGTCTAGCTGTAAATTGGTAATACAGATTGGAGAGAGAAAGTTTTACAACTTCATGATCAGCAAGCATATTAGCACTCGCCTAAATTATAATGCAGGTAGCCAGTTTTAGAGATGATATCAAATATAAAATCTATTCATATATCTATCCGTGATTAACTTAAGCTTATGAGAGAATTGATTCATGACAAGATATTGGAATCTCCTCTAGCCCTCTATGACCATGTGATCCAAAGTTAGAATGCTAGATATTGTTATAAAAGAATAAAATCATTCATTACCTTCACCAAACAGTTCAAAAATTATTGATAGACTTGGTTCATGATAACAGTAAGGAAATCAGTGAATTAGTTCACCTTCAAATGCAGTGGCTTTAAAAAAAATGTGAGTCATGCCTCAAAACAAGAAAATTCCAGCTCTCAGGACAGCTCAATTTATCTGGTTTATCATTGTTCCTGGGGAAAGCCCAGTGGTTCGTAGAGAAAACATAACCCATAAAGGTAGAAGATGGTCTTAAATATTAGCTGTTAAGATTATGTGACACAGCTCAGATGAAAAGAAAATTAACAGTTAATTCAATCACAAACTACTGAATGTAAGGATTCTATTCCGGATAATTGACAAATTAAGAACCGAAAAGAAGAAGAAAATACCTTATATAGATTTACAAAGAAATGAAGCAACAGCCATCTTTCTTGTGTAACAAATAGTGTACGCCATAACTGCAAATATTAAGCAGCTGATGTGTCTATGGCTTAATATTTGAATTAATCAACCTTTTGTTGATTTATGCAATTTGAATAAGTTGTTGATTCCTAAAGTAACATATTAGAAGAATCTTCTGTCATTTAAATTCAGCCAAACTCTAGGAATTTGTTTCCTTATTTTTAGCATTGTCCTTCATATATAAAACCAGAACTTGTGTATTTGCTTTCCTCAGTTCAGTTCTGAATAGAATCACAGACGGAGTTCTGGCACACTGTCTTCCATATTTCAAATATTTGTTTATTTGTTTTCGTTTGTACACCACAATAGTGTATTCAGCCTGAAGAGTAATCTATTTTCTTGTTTGATCTGGAGCTTTCATGTTGTCTTACAATGAAATTTGATAAAACAACAGAAAACGAATCAAGATTCTTAATAATGAATTTAAAAGTAAACACCGTTTAACCCAATAACTCTTAACTCTTTTATGGAGAAACAAATTTTCCTTACTAATTGCAAGCTTGTAGAGGATAATTTGCACATTAACTGAATTCTCAGGATAACCCCGGAGAAAACCAAAATTAATCACTCAGGTGCCAAGGGGAGAAAAAACATTTTTGGGTTACAACAATAATTGCCTTACTAACATATAGCATGGAGCATAATAAGGTGATGAAGAACCAACAATGAGGGGTAATATAAATAACACTATGCTCTAAAAGGGATGGTGCCTAACCTGTGACAAACAAATAATCTACTAATCACTACCCCATTTTCTTACAACGCTCTCTTTAGCAGAAGCACTTTTGTAGCCTTCCTTCTTCAAAAAGCCATCAAAATCAGGCTGATCACCGTTAGAAGTATTTTTCAAGACTTTTGATGTTGCGAGACCAAATCCGTTTCTCACTCCCCGAAGTGCATACAGCAATGGATTGACGATGGCAGCGAGGATCAAATCACCTTTTGCAACTAGGAGATACTGCAAATAAAGAGAGAGAAGGTAAAATAGTTTTTTTATTTTATAATAATATTAATTAATTTTGAACTTGCAGCAAAAGAAGTGAATGTAGTATGAGATAATTTCTTACTATGAGAACGATGCCAAGTATAGTAAGACTAGCTTGTTTTGCTTCTTGCCAAAAGTTATCATCATTAGACCAGCCAAACCATCTACCCCACCCAAACCAGCCTCCTCCACCACCACCGCTGTCACCTCCACCTCCCAGCTCTTCTCGTCTTTTGATTTCTTTGTCCCACTTCTCAAACTCAATTTTCTTCCCACTTAATGCACCTTCTAATGCTTTTCTAGCTTGATCCTGCAATCAGAATTCACTTAAAGTTTCGTTTCCGGCAGAATTCACATCTCAAATTCAATTTTCTTCCCACTTAATTCCCCCGTATCACAGACTATACATGGATGACTGATCATGACGCCAAAATTAGATCAGTATAAACCGATAGTGAGAATGATTTTTGTCTTTTGCAAACTAAAGTGCATGATACAATTTTGCTAGTATCATGAAAATTAAATATGTTCTACATTAGGAGGCCAACAAAATAAATTAAGATAAATAACAAACCAAACAAGTTGAGTTAAGAAAGGTATTTTCCAAAAATTATAGGTAATAAAGATGAGCAATGAGACAATCAATTGCATATAGAAAGTGTTAGAATGAAATCCATATATTGATTATTAGGATTAGAATCATAAATTAGGATTCAAATTAAAATAGTATCAGAGTAGGTTCGTTCTAATCATAAAGAAATGAATTGCTATCAGGAACATACAGCCCATGAAATGTTACAGATAACAATACTCAAATGTGTAAAACGCTTGGTTATTGTTTGCTAAGGATAAGGGAAATTAAGCAGACAGAAAAGGTGAAGTTGAGTTATTAAATTGATATATGAAATAGGTACAGTACCTCTCTTTTGTTGTCTGAGAAGAGGCAAGTGAATCTGCTTCGGTTGGTGTTGAGTTTGTGGTGTAAGCAACTCCATTTTTCATCAACGGAGAAAGAGTGAAGCTGCTTAGTCAATTGGGAACGATGACGTGACATGCTTATGATTGACGGAACTCCTCCTCCTCCTCCTCCTAGGTTTACAATTGCTCCCATGTTTTCCTCCACTTACTTTTTCTCTACCACCATCCCACACTAACTCTAGTAGATAGATTCTTAATTCATTTATTTTCCATTTTCAATATTTTTCTCTATTCTTCGATTTTTTTTTAATTATTTTTGCAAACTTGTTTAATTTTAAAACATCCTCACAATAATAATTTAAAAATTTTAACCAAAATGAGTCAACAATAAATGTTATGACAAAACTCAGAGCAATTCTTTAGGTGCTTTTCGTATGGTTCTTAACTAAAAATACAACTTTTTTTTAGATAACAAACTTTGAAAAAATTATGGATTTAAGAAAATCAATTTTGAACTCATTTTCTACTGAGACTTCCATCATAATGCAAAAAAAATTTGATAGCATTTCAAGAAAGTTAGAATTTAGTTACTTTTTATATAAACTAAAATTGTTGATTTTATATAAACTAAAATTGTTGGTGAAAAAATATCATAGAAATTTATATTTTTTTTAGAGGAAATATTATAGGAAGTAGAAATCAATGAAAAAATTTACAAGGACTATAAACAAACTATTGAAATGTTAAAGTAATTTGGGTTTTTCTATCATGTGCAAATTTGCACATGTTAAGAAATTTAAAGTAGTAACTTTAACTTGAAACTTGTGTTTTTTATATTAAATATGTAACTTTTAATCAATAATTGTTGGTTTTCAATGAAAAGATACTACTTTTAGTTATCTTAACATGTGCAATATTGCACATGTTAGACAATATTAAAAAAAATGTTTGCACCCATTTAAGTTTTTCCTTGTTATCGTCGTTTATTTCTCACCTTCAACTGCAACCAAAAACAATTGGAAGTGTTAGCCGTTAGGGTTTAAGTCCAATGCTGCAAGAATTTGTCCCCTAACTATCTTTTAAAAAGAGTAATGATATTTGTATCATCATTTGATAACATCTTTTGTGACAACATTCTTTTTCTCTCTTTTTACTAGTCAAAACCGAGAGAGAGAGAGAGAGAGAGAGAGAGAGAGAGAGAGGGGAGAGAGAGAGAGAGAGGGAGGATAAGAACATAATATGAGTATGAAAGAGAAAGTTGTCAAAAAGCTATCACAAAATGGCTGTATAAATATCATTTCTCTTTAGAAAGCATCCATCAAATCCTATGAAAGTTCTACATTTCTTGAAGTTATAGATTTTCACCCAAAAAAAAGTGGGTATATTTACGTCAGCAATGACATTGACCAACTCCATTTGCAATGTAGATTTGACACTCAACCTGGTCGTGTTGTTGGAATTAGATTTTAACATTTCATGGCAACTTTACAAACATATTTTAATGTGCATAAAAAGATCAAGTTCTACTACAAATTTGATTAAATATAATTTAGTGAGGGAATTTGCAACACAATGTTTTCTATTATACCTATCACAAAACTAATCAATCTGTTATTTACAAACTGAAAAGACAAAACCAAAAAACTAATCAATTTGTTGTTTACAAACTCCAAAGACGTATACAAGTAGTGTAAGGTCTACTTAAGGAGGAGGAGGAGAAACCCATATCTTCAGAAGGTCATAATTAGAAGCGCTAAACTTTGTCAACCAATTGGCACATTCCTTGCATTCTCTTAATGTGTAAGTAAAGGAAACTGACGAAGACATTAAAGAACATTTTCTAATAAGAGAAAGTAATGTCGCATGCGGATGAAAGTCATGATGTTGGATCGAATCACTCGAATCCAAGGCCGACTTTTAGTTTATTCCAAAACAATAGACTTACAACCAAGATTACAATTCAATTGAAGATCTATCGCAGGAGGCCTTACATGGGTTTCCAGAAGAAGATCCATCAACATTAACCTTTATAGTCCCTGTGGGAGGCGGATATCATCTCACATTGCGTGCAACATGGTGTGTTGTTGTGTGGCCAAAAGCTTGCGCCACAATTATGTGATAAAAAAATGGTATTAACAACAACCCAAAACTTGTTTATTTATGTTCTACAATACCTCTTCATTCACTATGAACAAGGGTCTTACAATAGGAGTAACATTTTGCTTTGACCAAGATTTACAATCATGGATGTAGAAAACACTTGGCTGAGATGGACAAAGAGATAGCCAAACAAACATAGCACTCGAACAATCTCGAAAAGTATGATTGTCATTTTCCACATCAGCACCGCAACTATGACCGTAAGTGTTTGTTGTAAGATGATGTATCTTTCTAAACTCATTAGTTGAAAGACAACCATGCATAACAAGCCAACTAAATTGTTTAAGGTTTTTCGATATGGCCATTTGCCAAAATCCAATTCCAAACCAAGAAGTTGTAGCGAAACCGGTTGATTATGAGATTTATCAAGCCATTTATACCCATGTCTAGCCGTGTAAATACCATTTGAGAATCACTGCAAATGAGGCTATATTTATCAAAAATATAGTCATCAATAATTAAGACGTGAATACAATCTCGGTAGAAAGGAGGAAGTTGATTATACAACTAATTGAAATTATAAGTTCATTAACAAAAATATCACACATGTGAAGATCAATATCATTTATATGAACATAGGAGACCATATTATATAGGTAAGTATTATCAAACCATTTAGCATATCAAATAGAGATGTTTCTCTAACCAACCCTGCAAATAAAATCAGACCCAAGAATATCAACAATCTTTACAATATTACACCACACACACGAGTCTTTGAAACGAGCATATTGAACATGACTATGAGTATTAGACAAATATTTAGCAGTCATGGGATATTTCTCCTAAAAAAAAATTGAATTAGGATATTTAGGAGTATGTAATTTTTTTTCTCCTTAAAAAAAAAGGAGTATGTAATTTTTTTTAAAGGAATATCTAAATTATTTTTGTTGTTTTTATTTATTATAAAAAAACATAAATAAAATTGATGAATATTTTCAAAATATCAATCTTTTATAATTTTTTAATAGATTATAAAAGATATTTAAGTTTCCTTAAAAAAAAAAAAAATATTTAAGTTTT
>Ga0228710_1003876_pt1 | contig 23736 bp, 17 predicted proteins | sample MedpolnodulmetaG_FD_177995 | JGI IMG/M metagenome (GOLD analysis project Ga0228710, IMG submission 177995) | Root nodule microbial communities from Medicago polymorpha collected in Santa Monica, California, United States - pink nodules | ecosystem: Host-associated > Plants > Roots > Nodule...
AAAATAAGGGGGTAAAATCCTGACTCAATCAAAATAGAGGGGTTAAAATTCCGAGTTTTAAAATAGGGGGGGCAAAATCCAAATTCAATCAAAATAGGGGGGTAAAATTGCATTTAAGCCTAAAAAAATTGATTTCGTAAAATATAGCTAAACTATATCCAAAGGTATGGTAGTAACTTATATTATGAGAACAATTCAGTTGCATGATAGATTGGATCGGTGGCTTTTCAAACTTCATTGGGATTTCTAGATGGTGACTGCTAAATTTGTTTAGCAATTAATTGTAAGTATATATTGTCTCAACAATAAGTATGAAATGATGGTATACATTGCCATAAGCAAGTGACTTGTTTGTGTAAAAAGAAAAATAATCATTTGGGTTTTCAACATTTAAAATAAAGATTAAATTTTTTTATCCAAGTACAAGTTGATTTGTGAATAATTTAATAAAGAGAACATAACTTAGTTATTAGTTCTGTTTGTATGTTGTAGCATGATGCATGAATGTTGTAGCATCCTGTGACCATTTGACCTTGGGGTTTTTTAATTAGACAAATATCATGATTGTTAAAGGACTATTACTCTTACAAAGTTCATACCTCTAATCAAATCATGTACTATTATTAGATCGAAACTGTACTATGGACTTGATCACTTGAATACTATTTCTAGTTGTTTAACATGGTTATCTCTTTCAAGCATAATGAATTAATTTCCATTTAACATAGCATTTTCCACATTTTTCCTCTTTCAAACTAAAAAGGCTAGTATTAAAACTTAAGTGATGAAGTTAAGACATAGAGAACAAAATTAATAGTAATCGTTAAAAAGAAAGAAAAGCCACAAATACTAAAATGTAAACTTAGTTATAACGTCATTATCCCTTAGCTATATGAAAGGTTAGCTCATGGTGAACTTCAAAAAACACAAGAAATGGAACAAATTAAGAACTGAGTCATTACTAAGATTATCAAGGGAGAAAATAAAGTTACAATATGTTAGCAAGCAAGATTTTAAGTGTGGTAGAACCAAGAGAGAAAGTAAAACTCCATGATGATCGAAAAGCTTCTACCGCTACTAGGGGGCGTAAATAGTTAATTCAGCCTCTTTTATCTTTTCTATCTTAAAGCATTTATAAGAAGGGCCCAAAGCCCATTAGTGTTATCAGCTTAACCTAGCTATAAAAGGTTACTGTTTGCCAATGATCGGAACAAGAAGAATAATGAATGCAGTTTATTTATGTTTGTTATTTTCCTTAAAATTTAGATCTAGCTATTATGAACAATCTTCTATCATTGGTGCTTTCATTCTTGAAACCCAATGCCTCCTAAACCTCTAAACCCGCCGATCAAAGATTTTGATGAAGCAATTTCGGCCACCCACCACCATATTGATGATGCTATCCGAGCCACTCATCAACACATTGATGAGCGATTCCAAAATTCCAATCAGCATCTTGATTCCCAGTTGCAGTTGATGCAAACCAAATTTGACATCCAATATCAAATCCAAGCCAGCCGCCACGAATCACTTAAAACCTACCTAGCAGATTTCTTCAAACAAATTAACTTAACCACCCAGCATCAATCAATTTCGACTACCACCCTTTCCTCAAATTCCTAGTTTCGAACTTCATCTGCTCAAACACAAGCTCAATCCACTTCCTCCAACATCACACCCTTTCACGTACCACCCATACCTACAATTCCTTTTTTCTCAGTGCATATCACAACGAACCCCTTAGTTGGTTTTTCATCCCCCTTCACCTCCACATCAATGCCCATCTTTACACATACTTTCTGGGTTCGGACCTTTACATCCTTCCATAACCCTTTTTACAACACACTACCTCCCAGCCGGCTGCCTTTCCGTCCTTTCCCCTTTTTCCGTACACCTCCTCACCTCAACAAACACAATTAAACCACCCAACAGCCATTTGTAGCCCTAAACTCGAACTTTCAGTGTTCGACTGATCCGACCCATTGGATTGACTCTTTTAAGATGAGCAAATTTTCAGCTTTTATCAAATTCCACTAGAACACTGGTTGTCTATGTCCTCATTCTATATGAAAGGTGATGCTCTAAGTTGGTCCAAGTGGATGTATCAAAACCAACAACTCTTTGACTTGATTTCTTTCACCAAAGCCCTCGAGCTTCATTTTGGTCCCTCCACCTACGCTAACCATTAAACAAAATTATTTAAGCCCCGACAACAGGGTTTGCTTTCGGAATACCAAGCCCAATTTGAAAATCTTGGCAACCGGGTTATAGGCCTTCTCTCAGATACAATTTTAAACTGTTTCCTTTTGGGGTTGATACCGAAAATTCGAAATGAACTTGCCGTTCAACGTCCCCAATCCATAACCCAAGTTATAGGCTTAGCCAAACTCTAAGAATCCAAAATCAAAGATTCCAAACATCGTTATCCAAAACCCTTCCAACACCCTACCATTCCTTCATACTCACAACCACAAACCCTTCATACCTAAACACCCCACCACCTCCCTTTGCCACCCAAAAACAAAGCTCAGGCACACCTTCGAAGTTCCCAATCAAGAAGCTCAACCAAACCCAAATGCAATAACGTAGAGCACTTGGCCTATGTTATAATTGTGACGAGAAGTTTGTAGCCGACCATAAATGCCTACTGGGCGTTTTCATCGTATTTGGAAGAGTGTTGCACTGTCCAAAGTTTGTGTGTTCTTGTGGCAACTACTTTTGGATCGGATTACAACTAGAACAAATCTGTCCCGGAGGGGGATAATTGTGCACGGAGAGTCAGTGGATTATCTCTTATGTCTGGTCTGCTATTTTTCCTTACTAGTGGATCTTGGTTTAGCTTGGATGCCTGCCTTTTTGCATTATTGACAAGTTGAGAGGTTTAGGATTTTCAGCTTTGTCTTAGGAGGATTATTATCCCTTTCTTTTTAGCCTTTTGCCTCTGTATTTTTGTTCCCTGTTATAGTTTTATGGGTTGTTTCTTTTGTCCAACCTATGTCCAAGTGGAGTGTATAATGTATTCTCTTGGCTCAAATTCTGGCATGCCTTGTGTTCGAACGAGAGTTTTTGCTATTCAATAAATTTATTCTGTACAAACAAATTAACAATTAACATACTAACATTGTTGTTTAGAACCAAATTGTTTCGCTTCTTTCTTAATATGTCTAGAAAATTCTTCAAAATTGATCATTTAGAAATAATATAAGAGTGTCATTCAGACCTATATCTCAACTTGCACTGCCAATACTATTAGGTTGAACATCTTTACGAGAGTTTGAACATGAGATCTGGTAGTTGCATGAGTTTCAGGTGGTGCTTGTCACTTCGTCTGGAAACAAAAAAAATAATAAGATCAAGAAGAGTCTATATGACAATAATTAACAAGTAAAGGTAAAGGTGTTGGTTTTTTTTTTTATATATATAAACTGTCGTACCAATTCAGATTCTCTGAAAGGTCAAATTAGAACAAACAGATTTATATATCATACTAGTAAATTAGAATCACACACCTTCTAAAATTTATGTTTTTATATGAATTTCTATCTTTATGTCGCATATTTCAGAGTAGTGGTTTAATTATTTTTTTTTTAAAACCTAATTAACACCGAAGAAAATTGAACATGAGACCTTAAAACGAGCAAGGTCCTAAACAACCCCAGCAAACTAGCACAAGAGGGTTGACTTTTTTTTAATCATAGTTTATTATAAATCAAATTTAACTTTGCTACTCTATTAGCTCCTTATTCTATTTGAAAACATTATTATGAAATAAACTTTTGAGTACAAATCTTTTAAGACTAAAAAAATGTCATACCCTACACACGTGGTTGCTTCGGATATAGGGGTGCTTGCTTGTAGAAAGGTGGTAGCTTTTGAAATGGTGGCGGTAGCCTCTTCTTCGAAGGCTTGTAAGTTGGAGGAGCTTCATAAATTGGAGGATTGTAAATTGGAGGACTGTTTGGAGTCTTGTATATTGGAGCATTGTAAACTGGATTTAGAGAAAATGGTGGTACAAAATTTCTATAAGGTGGTAGCTCAATATTTAGAGGCTTGTAAGTTGGAGTAAGTTTGTACGCAGTAAGCCCTTGAGGAAAAAGGATAAGAGCAATTCTCTTTCACAATCATAAGACAAAACCTTCCTCTAGACTGTACTCGACGATCAACGGCTACACTGCCATCATTATGACAACCTACAACTTTCTTTATAAAAGGATCGCTTGCATCCTCTAAGATACGATTTACTCTAAACCTAATTTGATCATCGGCTACACTAACTTGAGCGTCGGAGATCTTGATAAGTTGTTTTGAATAAGTTGTTTTGAAAAAAAGAGATCTTGATAAGCTGTTTTGCATAAATAAGCTGTTTTGAATAAGTTGTTTTATTAAAAGAGATCCTAATAAGCTGTTTTAAAATAAGTTGTTTTGAATAAGCTGTTTTTTTTTATATAAAAAAAAAGAGATCATAAGCTGTTTTTCATAAAATAAGCTTATTTGAATAAGCTCTTGTAAAATAAGTTGTTTTTTTTAAATAAGCTGCTGAATAAGCTGTTTTGTTGAAATAAGTTGTTTAAAAATAACCCACTTGGGTTGGCCTGGTGGTTTTGGCTTGGGACTTGGGAGTGTGCTCCTCCTCAAGGTCTGAGGTTCGATTCTCTCTGGTGTCAATAAGGGTGGGTTAATTTAACTTCTTCAAAAAAAAAAAAGTTGTTTAAAAATAAGTTGTTTTGTATAACAGTATGAACTCTATAGATAGAATTTATTTGGGCTGAATTCATTAAAATAAATAAAAAAAGTGTTTACTTTTCTCACCCTATGCCTTTCTTGCACGCTTTATTTGTTTTTTGATTAATGCCCTTGTAATTTTTGGATTATATAGTTCGAAAATCTCAAGAATATTTATCTAATAAAAGGGCGCGCCGAAAAATAAACATGGTGAAAAAAAATAAAAAAGGGGCCAACTTTAGGCCCTCTTTATATGTGGAGCTTGCAATTTTGAGGCTTATAAAAAATGGGGGTCATTATCTTTTAATATTTTAAGCCCCATTCATATATGAGTTGGGGCCTAAATTGTCAAGGCCCTCTAAATTGACAGCTCTAGATCAGATGAGTAAATAAACTCAATCTTAAATTGATCAGTAAATTATCGAGTTTGTTTTAGATTTAAGAACATTGTCATAGTTGGTTAAATCTCGTCTCATGCTTAGCCTACCTTTCACATAAAAAATTTGGGCAATGAATGCTCAATTAACAAGATAAAGAAATGGGAATCTACCCTATGAACAATTCGAAATTACATAGTAATTGTTTCAGCAACCTTCTGTATCAGAATCTACCTCTTTGCTATAAAAAAATGAAAAAAGAAATCTAACGCTTTAACATCTCAATGGATTTTTTATTTATTTTTTATTTTACGAATTATCAACGGATGTTTTTGATTGCTTTTTAAAGTTAACTTGTAAGTTATATTAGTGCATATATAATTTTTTTGTTCTACTTACATTTTTGATGGGTTAATATTTTTACGATTATACTCCCTCCACCCCAAATTATAAATTGCTTTAGAGAAAAAATTTGTCCCAAATTATAAGTCAGTTTACAATATTATGAAACATTAAATGTTAATTTTTTCTACAATACCCTCAACTATTTATTACTCTCACTTCTTTTAATTCTTTAATTTATCTTTTCTATGAAGGATAATTTTGTAAAATTACTTATAATTTCTCTTTCTCATACAACATTAATTACATTTCTTATTTTGTGTGGAATGGCCAAAACGTCATATAATTTAGGACATATAGAGTACTTCTTTTTACTAACAATTTCTTTAGGACATTGTTTAGACCATATTTTGTTTTGGAACTACAAGTAAAACACTTGTTATAGGCAATCAATTTTCAATGTAAAGTTACTTATTTTTACATCTTAACAAATGTCCTAAAGATACTTGTTAATTAGCAAAAATACCTTTTCAACCTTTCAAACGATGATATACTTTGATGGCTTAGCTTTTCTTTTGCAATAAGCAACCAAAGATGACAGTGATTTGTTTTAAGGTAAACTATATCAAAAGGTATGCATGTTAGTAACTTTTATTATGAGAACCGTGATGATAATTGGAGGAAGGTATGGAAATTGGAGGTCCGGAGAGGGTTAAGCACACTTCAGTTGCATGATATTTTGGATCGGTAGCTTTTCAGACTCTATTGGGATTTTTAGATGGTGGCTGCTAAACTTGTTTAGCAATTAAGTGTAAATATACATTGTCTTAAGCAAATGACTTGTTTGTTAAAAAGAAAAATAATCATTTGGGTTTTCAACATTTAAAATAGAGCTAAAAAAATTAGAAAAAAAATGCTAACAAATACCATTAAGGCATTGTTTAAGCATCCAAAATTAATAATTTGTATATTGAAAATTTTGTAATTATGACTTTTACATATGTTTGACTTGTATTTTCAAAATGATTTTTTTTTGTATGTTTCTTAAACAAATGTCCTTATGCCACTTGTTAGCAACAACCAGAAATTATGCAAGTACATGCTGATCGTGAATCAATTAATAAAGAGGGCGTAACTTAATTATAACTTCTGTTTGCATGTTATAGAATGATGCATGAAGTTGTAGCATCCTGTGACCATTTGACCTTGATGTCTTTCAAGACAAATATCATGATTGTCAGAGGAAACTTACGAAGTTCATACGTCTAATCAAATCCATGTACTATTAATAGAACGAAACTGCACTATATATGGACTTGAATACCTTTTCCAGTTGCTTTAATCGTTATCTCTTTCAAGCATAATAATGAATTAATCCCCATTAAACATAGCATTTTCCACGGTTTTCCTATTTCAAACTCAAATGGCTAGTATTAAAATTTGGGAAATGTTAGAGAGTGCCATTAGGGCATTGGTTTAAAGGATAAAATAAGAAATATTGTATTGAAAAATGATGAAAAATGATGAATTTGACTTTTTAAAAGTTAAAATATTGTTGAATCCAATGCAAACCTACTACTTTTGGTTTTCTTAACAAATGTTTTTAGGACACTTGTCAGCATAACCCTTAAAATTTTAATCATCAAGTTAAAACATAGAGAACAAAATTAATATCATTTGTTAATAAGAAAGAAAATAAACAATACCATACTAAAATGCAAACTTTAATTATAACTTCATTATCCCTTAGCTATTTGAAAGTTTAGCTCATGGTGAACTTCAAAAAACACAAAACAAATGGAACAGACTAAGACCTCAGTCATTACTGAGATTAGCAAGGGAGAAAATAAAGTTACAATAGCACTACAAGAAAATATGTGATTTGCTAAGACAAAATGTCTAGTTAATTAGTAGCTAATGTCTAGCAAACGGATTTAGCTAGAGAAAAGCTACGGAATAACTATGGTGTCGTAGTAAATCTGTAGCTAAGTTTTAAAATATAAATTTAATATATTTAATGCTTATCCATAATCAATTGTCCTTCAACAAATATCTACATTCATTATGTATATCTTTAAAGACAGAAACAACTATTTAAACTATGCTTACCAAGATATACTCTTCCTACAAAATAAGTAATGTATGAACCTTAAATATAAGTATGAGTCGGGACTCGGGACATAGGGCAAAATTTAGTTGATAGATATCAATTTCAAGGAAAACCATCCATTAATGAAAATCACAGAGAATTGAAGTCAAAACTCACTCACTTTAGAGCCTTAAAAATTGATATTTGTAGGATTAGGTCAAGGTGCATGGAAGATTTTCAATTAACATAAATTTTGTGACTCTTCATTTACGGAAAAGTATTTATGAATTATTGATGTCTATAGAGTAAAATTAAACAAGAAATTACCAAAAACTCAAGCAATATATTGAATATGTTGATATTAGAAGAGATTAAATAAAACTGTAGCTTCAAAATGTGAAAGATGAATACTTAATCATATCAAAATTGTATTACAATATTCATTGCAACGAGAAAGATGAATCAAAATTAGACTCAAAATGTGTGGAAATACAACATAAACTAGCTCTAGAGAGCAATGATTCCATAAGAAGTGAGAGAACTCGTGAACTAGCATCTCAAGCTTTAGCCCGAATAACTTGAGAGTACTCATTCAAACTAACCTGTACAACATAAGATAGATTAGTACACAATTTTATTTTTGAAAAAAATAAGGGAAAGGGAAAATATCAACCAGCCAAAAGCATACGAAAAATCTTATCACACTGTCGATAAAATGAACTTTTTCGGCCTAAAGCTTGAGTTATCTTCTTGATTGAATCTCGCGTCAGCTTAGCAAAATCGGTTCCAGAATCTCGTTTTAAGGTTCTTGATTTTATCCTAGCAAAGTAAAAATATACTTCTGCTAACATTTTAGATCAATTTTAAACCAAGAGCATAGATAAAACCTGCACAACATATACAAACATTACCTTTGCATAAATATTACTAAAATGTCTATTAGAAGATCTGTAACAAGTACAAACAAGCAAATGAATGTGAAAGTCATCTGTATAGGTGATATCTTGAAGGTAATTCAAAAGCAATTGTTGAATCGTTTCATGGTTAAAAAATGCAAAATCAACATTTGACATTTTATGATTCATTTTTATATCATTCCTCAGTGCAAGCAAAATAAAATATCGTTATTTACGCTAACAGTTTCAAATATCAAAATCTCATTATAGGACAAATACTATGTCACAAAAGTTTAACCTGAAATCTTTATAGTATTTATTAATGTATTTTTTATGTGTGCTTTTTATTATGTCACATAGTATTTTGGTATAGGATAGGGGTCATGTTTGAAGTTGGACTTAACTAACGTTAGGGCCGGTGAAAGCCAGGTTGGGGTCACATACAACTCAATCTAACCCGTCCTTTGTACACCCCTAATTCAGTGATACAACTATAACAAAAACGAACCTTTCCTAATTCAGACACAAATCTATCTAATGTAAAACACATTAATACACAAAAAACAGAGTAATTAGGCATTGGTAAGAATGAGTTTGAGGAAGTGTATTATATTATTAACAGAAAAATCCCAATTCAAACACATGAAATTGCAAAATCAAACACAACACAAGAAATAGTCTATAGTCTCACCAAAATCAGACACAAACCTAAAAATAATACACAGGCCAAAGAACAAAATTTAAACTTGAGTTGCTTAATCACAAGAGACATATTCAATCATATCATATAAACAGTTGCTAACGAATATGTGTATCATACAAAGTTGAGAAACTCATTACCTTAGATTGCGGCGAAAAAGCGAAATCAGTTGCGAAACTGATATTGAATATTGAGCGATTCTGATGTGAACGATTAAGATAAAGATCGAGAAGTGAGAGTGATTGTGCGAACAAACAATTAGGGATCCAGTGATGAACAAGAACAACAATTAGGGATTCAGTGATGAACGATTTTGATTTCGAGGAACAACAATTAAGATTCTGAACAGGAATTCAATTGATTAGGGATTCCGATTTTCCTATTTACTAAATGGATTTCATGGATGATGAAGAATACGAATGATTTTGAGGGACAACGATGAAGAATGAGAATGAGTTTGAAGAACAATCATGAAGAATTTCCTATTTGAATCGTGAAGGATTTTTGTTTTTTTATTTCGAAATAAGATATTTTTTTATTTAAGATTTTCTCAAAAAAACGGACTCAATAAAATTATGTTTGTTTCGGTTAAACAAGGGTAATTTTAACTGATATTTGCTACCAATATAGTTGGTAGTTAAATATTAGTAGCAAATACTATATTTTCTTGTAGTGTAGAGAGCAGTACAAGCCAAAATGACAAATACGAACTTCATTGCATCAACTCACTTAGAACGGGCTAATAATTATTGCATAATGAAGAAATAAGTATAGCTAAGAGTTAGTTGTATAGATAACTTGTGGAACAAGTTATCTAGTTAGTTAGTTTTAACTAACTATCTTAGGACTTAGATAGTAATACAGCTGTACGATAGCAACTCTGCATATCTTGGACCTCTATAAGTTTTAATGCACCTTTGATACAAGTAATGAGAATTATATTCATTCATTTCTTATTTGATATTATGGTATTTGAGCTTTCTCCTTGGATAGAAAGTTAGTTACTATTCATCTTCATGCTTCCGCCATTGATGCTTCTTCTTGAAGCTTCATCCTCTGTTCTTGATTTTTGTTGAAGATTCATTATCATCATCCTTCCTTTTCTGTTCTTTTTCGATCATTTGTTTGAATTACGTTTTCTTCTCACGCAATTTTGTTTGATTTCAATTCAATTTTTCTGAATTTCTTCTCATTTTACATCATCTTCTTCCGTGGCTCCTCGTCAAGCTTCTACTTCTCAGTCCAATTCTAATTCAGTTTATTATGTTCATCCTAGCGAAGGTCTGTAACGCCCACACTAAACGTATCTAGAAAGTTTAGCATGTGCATTATCTTTAGTACTGGATACATTAAAATTTACAACTTAAAGACTTCGAATGAATATTATATACAACAATTCACGTTCGTACATAGAGTAATACAACACTATCTATCCAAAGCATAGTGAAACACTCTTGAATCCATAAGAACATCTTGCAGCGGGTACGAATGAGTCCTTGCTAATTATCCATTCGGCCACATGTTTGCTACGCCTTGCTAAACCAACCTGCTGATCTGAAACAAAATAGGATTGGGATGAGACATAATGTCTCAATGAGTTCTACCTAATTCTAGGCTTTAGGTAACCTCGGGGAATACCTATGGTCACCACGTGTCTACAATACAACCTGACGGTAGTGCATACTAGGACCGTCATAAGGTTTTACATAACATGGATTACAAGTCTTGTCATCTTCTACATGTCATGGCGGACAATGGAACCTAAGACCGCTACTTATGATATGATAATCGCATCGAAACCTAAACATATATCATTCATGACATGTTCCTAAACTAGACGATCGGGGAGATACTAGGATCGTCGACAGTTCATCTTCATAGTCTTGCCTTGATACATAAGCGTATACATACTTCATAGTCTAACATAAACATGTCATATCATAATTCATAACCATTCATTATGTTAGAGGTCAGCGTTGAACAAACAATATTATCTGAGTTCATTTTATGGAGTGCATCGGGTGGAGTAACCCCGAGTACAATCCCAAACATGACCGATGAATTCCTTGCTAAGGTACATCAGACTCCCTTAGTGTCGTGCGAGCCTTCCTTGCGGAGCGTAATCCGTCCCCATAACATGAACCTCTTGGGATCCCCCTTGGCGTGGATCGCAAGAGACACGACACCTACATCTTGCTTAAAGTGTAATCATACATGGAAGCTTATACTTAACTTATGTGAATGGTCACCACGAGTCCGTAATCTACTCGTTTAGCAATGAGCCACCACTTGCTTATCTTAACATACATAGCTTATCATACTAGTTCTCGACAATCTACGTCGAGGCTCTATGGTTTCTCCCGTACTTAGTGTTATTTCCTACCCGTATCAAGGATCGTATCATAACATCTCATGTGCCATCGTCATCGAAATTATTAATGTCGTTCATGCATTTCATTCTTAATATCTTAAGGTGTAATGTGCAATGACTACTTGACTTTGAGGGGTTTTTAAAGTTATAAGAGACTGCAAGGAAAAGCCTCGTCAAAACCACTGCACCACATGAAGTTTTCAAAAAATAATGTTGTGCTACGGAATCTCGCGCAAGCGAGATGCCAAGCGAAATTTCAGTTTGTTTCGACGTTGATTTCGCTTAAGCGAGATTCTTCTCACTTTAGCGAAGTTCATCAATACCAGACTTGTAGAATTCGTGTTTTTGACTTCTAAACCTCAAAATTGAGTTTCCAATGCACACAAGACACCCATAACATATAGAAAACAACTTAGAACAAATGCATGACAACAAACAACACAATTTCAATGATTAATGGCAAAAGGGGTGCTAAATTCTTCTAACTCATACACTAACATAATTATATTTTCTCACAAGGAATTACACTACCCAAAGGTGGGATAAGCTATCTAAGAACTCACATAACATGTTTCCTGCAATTGCTTCAGCTCCAAGCTCACCAAAGCTAAACCCTAGCTCTTGATCTGATGAAGGAAGATGAATTAATGCTTTAACCTTGTTTCCATCTCAATTAAGGGTAGAATTGAGCTAGCATGCAACATGATTCTTGAAGGAAGATCTTGAAATGGATTGAAGGAGACATAGGGGTAAGGAGGGTGATTATCTAGAGAGAGGGAGGAGCAAAATTCTGCCTTCTTAATTCTAGAGAGAGAAGTGTTCATGAATAATGATCATTTTAGATCATAAGCCACTTATATAGGCTCCTCGTGCAAGTACCTTATTGTCCTACCATCTTAACGCGCTCAACTTGATACTGATAACTGAACATGCGTGCAATTACCGACCTTGCATCCTAAAAATATTCCTCGCCATAAGTGAAACTCATGAACATTTGTCCTCTGATACGCCTGACTAGTAATATTCCAATAATCGTCGAGTGGGATATTACAAGGTCCTAGTTCATTAATCATTTCTACGAAGCTTATGTTGGCCATCATATTATCTCCACAAATAATGCAAAGCAGTTTTGGTGACAATTTAAGTGGCCAACAATAAAACCATGACATCATAACCGTTCCCAAAAGAACATAAGAAACAAAACATGATGAACAAAAATAAGGAACAAAACATATGAAAACACATAAGTTGTCATATTCATTAAGTGATGTGGAAACATATCATTAGATGTATATATAAAATAATTAGTATATTAATAACATTTTATATGATATCTTGTCAATCACATAACCATTTTGTCAATTATTAATCTCTCTTTTTCTAAAACAAATTTGATACCATAACTATATAGAAAAAAATTTGATACCATAATTTTATAAGGTCTAACTCAATTGACAATGTCAATATTGCTAGGTTGGATATTTTCATTTGGGTTCGAACTTGCACACCTCACACTTCTATGTGTGTTTTATGCCGGGTTTACTATGTTGTCTGAAACCTGAAACTGAGCATCTAAATATTTTAGAAAATCAATTTGAACTTTGAAATTGTTTTATTTTTTGTTTTTGAAATGGTAAAAAAAAAAAAAAAAAGTTTCAATGACATGTATATCGTACATAAGGTTGTGTCACTCCTCATGGATGCTATATGTAGATCAAAAATTAATACCAATTAGATATGATGAGACAAGAGATCCTAAAAAATGTAACTTAATACAATTTAAAAGCAAAATTATTTAATTGACATGATGAATATAATTTATATCTACGGTGTTAGAGTTACAACTCTAAAACAGAACATGTTTGACATAATTGGTTCTACAATTTGCATATGTTCAAGTATTTTTTTGAAAATGATTCTCTATAGTCGTTCGATGTAGTTAGTGATAAAGTCGTTGATCAAAATCGAACGGTTGAAATTTTGAATTCTCAACTTACAAAGTCGTAATGTGAGTTTTCTTATGTTTAGGAAATTTTGATCGTATGAAATTTCAGTCCAAAACTTTTACCATGATATCCATATATCCCCTACCTAGGAATAATATTTGATATTGTTACTTCATTAACAGAAGGATCATCAGTTACTTTTCTTCCAACTGAAAATGCAGGATGTTTAGGATTGGGAAGTGCCATTGTGTCACTTGCCAACATGACAACAACATTTGACATGGTTGGTCTATCCACTGCATCTTCTTGTACACACAGCAAACCAATATGTATGCACTTCATAACTTCATTGGCTATGTATGTATTTTTCAGTATTGGATCTAACAGTTCCAAACTTTTTCCTTGACACCAAAGATTCCAACTCTGCATGCATGTAATGTATATTTAGAAAATTTACTAAAACATGCATTTTTATTTTTGTAACATCAATTATCTCGGTTTAATATGATTTTGTATCCATGATAAAATTTGATTTTTAGTCCTTACATCTAATAAAAAATAGTGTGTTATTAGCTTTTACTTGGGACTAAAATCACACAATTTAGATTTTAGAGACAAAAAATTATAGTGTTTGGAAAAAAATAAAAATAAAATTTAACCAATTATAAAGAAATCAATAATATAGTTAACCCTATTAATTTTTTTCAAGAAAGTTAACCCTATTAATTAGTAATTAACTTGGCCAATTAATTAGTAACTAATACGAAAGGAGAAAAACTCACATATATAAGAAGACTTTGACCATGTTCTCGGATATAGAATCCACCGTTCTTATTTCCACAAATTATTTCTAATAAAAGAACTCCATAGCTGAAAACATCAGTTTTCACTGAATATAACCCTTCCATAGCATATTCTGGAGCCATGTAACCACTGCACACAATCAAATAAACATAATATAATTGGAATGTCGATCAATTTAGCATACAATATTAATTACATCTTGAATTGAAAGGATTGACAAAAATAACACATACTATGTGCCCATAACTCTTCTTGTGTTTTCTTGACTTTGACCTTTTTCAAATGCCCTTGCCAATCCAAAATCAGATATTTTTGGATTCATCTCTTGATCTAAAAGAACATTACTTGCTTTTAGGTCTCTATGGATTACTCTAAGTCTAGAGTCTTCATGAAGATATAAGAGTCCTTTTGCAATTCCATTAATAATGTTTAGTCTTAAGTTCCAATCTAGAAGTTTTCTTTTTTCTTCATCTAACAATTCAAGTGACAAAGAAAAGGTTATTTGACACAAAAATGTATGGATCATAAAAGAAGTAACAAAACTTGAGCAAAGTAGTTGTGTTATTGAGGAATTTTTTTATAGAGGAAATAACCACTCTTTTTTTTCCTTTCATAACTATATTTGCAAGCAATCTCATTCAATATATTAACAAACGAATAAATGGTCAACAATTAATGCATAAACTATAATTATATCTTCTATTTGGTTCCAGAGTTATATAAATATAATATGTACTCCCTCAAGTTGGTCAACAAAAGTTAATGTATTTGGTTTGAATCAAATGCATTAACTTCTGTTGACCAAATTTTCCTTACATCTTGGGATAGAGAGAGTACTCCATAAACTAATGCTATTTTGATAAATTAACAATAGTTTATGAACTAAAGAATGATAGTTAACGACTAAATTGAAGGTTTACTAGCATTTCTTCCAAAATGCAATGCATATATACATATGATTCATCTCTAAAAGGCATAGAAAGAATTACTATACTTGTAGAAAAATCAATTTTGGCGATGAAGTTATTCTTCTCTAATATCACCCTCATTGCTAATCTCTACAAACAATTTATATGACCAATTTATACTAAAATGGAAAAGATATAAGGGATTATGTATATTAAAACATACCAAATAGATGAAAGTCGAGGCTAGAGTTTGGCATGTATTCATATACAAGCAACTTTTCATTATCCTCAATGCAACAACCCAATAGTCTCACAAGGTTCCTATGTTGCAATTTAGCTATAAAGATTACTTCATTTGTGAACTCTTCTAAACCTTGACCAGATGTTATAGACAACCTTTTGATTCCAACTTCTGTTCCATCTACTAAATTACCCTGAAATAAATGTTGAAAAGAAAGAAAATAACCAAAATAAAATATGGCAACTTCGATTAAGCAAAACTATACATGCCTATGAATGAGTTAAATGATCATATTCAAACTTTGATAAAGGATAAAATACTAATTATTATTATTATCAATTAAAATATTAACATTTCTCTATCCAAAATATGAGAAAAAACATACCTTGTAAACATGACCAAATCCACCTTCTCCTAGTTTACATAATTCTGAAAAGTTATTAGTGCTCTGTCGAATCCAAATTAAAGGGATTATTGGGAGGTCGGCATTATATGAATCCTCTCCTTGAGATTGGCCAGGATGAGATATAGGAATTGTCTTTGATGGTAGTCGATCTATATTAAGAAACTTTTATTAGTTTGAAATTTTACTTATTAAGACGTGGAATACATGAATATCAGACCCGACATTGATACATATACATTTTTGTAGAGGATCGATGCATATACATTGACACCGATAATATCCAAAATATAATATCCAATATATATATATATATAGGGGGCTGCTAATTATTGGTTTAGCAATTCATTTTAGTTAGAATTAGTTTTATCTTTACTTAATAGTTTGTTTAGAAACTTGCACATGAAGTAACTAACTCAAGTTACTTGCATGACAAGTTATGAGTTTGTTTCAGTTTTTGTTACATCACTTGGTGTATAAATACTTCATTGCTATTGTAAATAAGTATTCCAATAATTCAATAAAGTTTACACAAGTATTTTCTCTCTCTCTCTCTCTCTCTCTCTCTCTCTTTCCCAAAACAAGAAACCATAGAAACCCTAAATTCCCAATCCCATCTTCTTCAATTTTGTACACAGTTTTTCGTGTTTGTTTTCATTCAATCTTTACACATTGTTCCATCAAATTGGTATAGCAGAGCCTGGTTCGTTCATTGTTGTTAGATAATTTCATGAAGAATGGCAACTCATAACGACAATATTCCTGTGCATCTACCCGTTTTTGAAGGCAAGGATTTTGATCAATGGAGCGTAAAGATGAAGGTAATTTTCAGGTTTCAAGATGTACTTGAAATTGTGAATGAAGGTGTAACAGCACTAGCAGCGAATGCAACTGATGTACAACAGACAGCTCATAGAGAAGTGAAGAAAAAGGATGGCAAAGCTATGTTCTTGATGCATCAGAGTGTAAGTAATGAGATCTTTGAGAAGATCGTGCATTATGAAAGTGTAAAAGGAGACATGGGGTGCATTGGAGAAATTGTATGCTGGTGATGGTAAGTTGAAGAAGGTGAGGCTTCAAGCTTTGAGAAGACAATATGAAGTATTGACAATGGAAGAAGATGAAACAGTTAGTCAATACTTTGATAAGGTGATCAATCTTACAAATCAGATGACAAGAAATGGTGAAGCACTGATGTGATGAAGGTTGAAAAGGTTCTCAGAACCTTAACATCAAGATTTGATCACATTGTAGTGGTTCTAGAGGAATCTAAAGACTTAGATTCTATGAAGATAGAGGAACTGCAGGCAAGTCTTAAAGCATGTGAGTTGAGGTTGATTGATAGAAACAAAGAAAGAGGAAAAAGTGTATCATCTGATCAAGCATTGCAAGCTCAGCATGTGAAGAAAGGAAAATTCAAGAAAGGGAAGAATTCACCCTGGATTGATTATTCTAAAGATGGTGAAGGTTCTAGCAAGAATCAAGAAAGCAATTAGAAAGAAGATGCAAAGCATGATCAGAAGAAGAAGAAAGATAAGAAAGACATTCAATGCTATAACTGTCAGAAGTGGGGACACTATGCATCTTAATGTAGATCAAAGAGGGTACCAAGGAGCAAACATGAAGTTCAATTTGCTCAAAATGAGGATTCTGATTCTGAAGAAGTACTCTTGATGGCAACAGTCAAGGAGGAAGAAGAAAGAAGTAATGAACGGTACTTTGACACTGGATGTTCAAATCATATGACAGGTAAGAAATCTTGGTTCTCTGAATTAGATGATTCAGTTAATAGAAAAATAAGATTTGCAGACAATAGTATACTTTGTGCAGCTGTAAATGGGAAGTTTATGGTTCATAGGAAGGATGGCAAGAAAGCTTGCATCACTGATATGTTGTATGTACCAAACATGAAGAGTAATCTCATCAGTATTGGTCAATTACTGCTAAAGGGGTATACTATGAAGGTAGAAGCACAAACTATTAAGGTTTTTGATAGTAAGAATATATTGATTCTGAAAGCTCCACTTTCAAAGCAAAGAACTTTCAAAATCAACATCAATGTGATTGAAGATCAATGCCTACTATCAGAAACTAAAAATGATAACTGGCTATGGAATCAAAGATATGGGCATATCATTTTCAGGGACTTGAATATGCTTAGTGAGAAGAAAATGGTGCAAGGTTTACCAAAGATAAAATTGCCTAAAGAAGTTTGTGATATGTGCTGCACTAGAAAGCAAGCCAGAAATTCATACAATGCAACAATACTATTCAATGCAACCAGAAAACTTGAGGTAATTCACTCTGATGTTTGTGGACCTTTTGAAGTGAAATCAGTAGGAGAAAATAGATACTTTGTGACATTCATAGATGAATTTACTAGAAAGTTATGGATTTACTTGTTGGCTAAGAAAGATGAAGTATTTGGTGTGTTTAAGAAGTTTAGACTGCTAGTTCAAAATGAAAGTGGTGAAATGATTAGTAGGCTAAGAACTAATGGAGGAGGTGAGTATACTTCCACTGAGTTCAATGATTTTTGCTCATCAAATCGCCTAAATCATGAAGTTACTGCACCATAACACCCCAACACAATGAAATCTCAGAAAGGAAGAATAAAACATTGGTAAATATGATAAGAAGCATGTTGAAGCAAAAGCAGATGCCAAATTATTTGTGGGGAGAAGCAGCTGCTACTACTGCATATCTCATCAATAGAAGTCCCACAAAGAAGCTTCATGACAAAACACCAGAAGAAGAATGGTGTGGAGTAAAACCAAGTGTTCAACATTTGAAGATCTTTGGCTCATTGTGTTTTAGAAATGTACCTGATCAAATGAGAAGAAAATTAGAAGATAAATCTCGAGTAATGATTATGGTGGGATATCACTCAACTGGTGCCTACAAACTATATGATCCAAACAATAAGAAAATAGTGTTCAGCAAAGATGTGAAGTTTGATGAAACAAAATGCTGGAATTGGAAAGACAAGGCATCAAATGAGTTGGACAGCCACCTCTATCTATCTGATTTAGAGACAGAAGAAGTTGAGACTGAAGAGTTTCTAATAAACCAACAAGGAATACTCAACCACCAAGCAGGTTGAGAGATTATGAGAGGTTTCCTGATCAAGCAGTCACAAATGAAGGTGATTTTGTGCAACTGGCAATGCTTGCTAAAGATGAACCAGTGTCTTTTGAGGAAGCTCTCAAACAAAATCATTGGAAGAAAGCTATTATTGAAGAACTAAACTCTATAGAGAAGAATGATACTTGGAGATTAGTTCAATTGTCTACTGATAAGAAATGTATTGATGTTAGGTGGGTTTTCAAAACAAAACTAAAGCCAGATGGTCAAGTTGCAAAATACAAAGCCATGCTAGTTGCAAGAAGATTCCTACAAAAGTATGGTCAAGATTACTATGAAGTATATGCTCCAGTGGCAAGGATGGAAACAATCAGATTGATTGTTGCTATAGCAGTAAAAAGTAACCGATCTATGTACTAGTTAGATGTAAAGTTTGCTTTTCTCAATGGTGAGTTAGAAGAAGAAATATATGTGAATCAACCACCAGGATTTAAGATAAAGGGTAAGGAGGAGTATGTGTATAAGCTTAATAAAGCTTTGTATGGTTTGAAGCAAGCTCCAAGAGCTTGGAGTAAGAAAATAGATAGTTTTCTTGTTCAGCAAGGTTTCCTGTAACTGAACATGGAATTTATTGCAGAAACACCACTAATAAGCTCATAGTATGCTTATATATGGATGACATGATAGTTACTGGAAACAATGAAGAAGAAATGAAGGATTTTAAGAAGAGTGTGATGAAGAAGTTTGAGATGTCTGATCTGGGCAATCTCACATATTTTCTGGGAATTGAGTTTGAAATGAATTCACAAGGAGTTCTGATTCATCAAAGAAAATATGCATAAGATGTGTTGAAGAGGTTCAATATGTTGAATTGCAAACCAATTTCAACTCCAGTGGACATAGGAGTGAAGTTATCTCTGGCAAGTGATGAGAAAGAAGTGAATCCAACCTTATTCAAACAAATTGTGGGCTCTTTAAGGTATCTATGTCATACAAGACCTGATATTGCATATGGTGTAGGCTTGATAAGCAGATACATGGTGAAACCTACCACATCACACTTAATTGCAGCAAAAAGGATTCTAAGATATGTGAAGGGAACAAGCAATTATGGTATACAATATTCTAAGAATCAAAGTGATGAGCTAGTAGTATATTCAGACTCTGATTGGAGTGGAGATAAAGATGACAGGAAAAGTATTGCAGCTTATGTCTTCATGATTGGAAATGCAGCTTTTTCATGGAGTTCTGAGAAAGAATCAGTAGTTGCTTTATCTTCTTGTGAGGCAGAGTACATTGCAGCATTCATGACAGCTTGTCAAGCTCAATGGATCAACATGTTACTGATGGAATTGCAACTGATGAAGGATGAGAAGATGGAACTCAGAATTGATAGCAAATTAGCTATAGATTTGGCAAAACATCCAGTAGCACATGGTAGAAACAAGCATATAGAAACCAAATTCCATTTCTTAAGAGATCAAGTGAACAAGGGAAAGCTGGAAGTAAGGCATTGCAAAACAGATGAGCAGATAACAGACTTGCTCACAAAACCTTTGAAGTCAAGTAGCTTTGATTACTTGAAGATGAAGTTGGGAATGGCTGAAGCATCTAACTAAATGAATTAAGGAGATGTATTGGTTTAGTAATTCATTTTAGTTAGAATTAGTTTTATCTTTGCTTAATAGTTTGTTTAGAAACTTGCACATGAAGTAACTAACTCAAGTTACTTGCATGACAAGTTATGAGTTTGTTAAGAGTTTGTTTCAGTTTTTGTTACATCACTTGGTGTATAAATACTTCATAGCTATTGCAAATAAGTATTCCAATTAATTCAATAAAATATACACAAGTATTTTCTCTCACTCTCTCTTTCTCAAAACAAGAAACCATAGAAACCCTAAATTCCCAATCTCATCTTCTTCAATTTTGTACACAGTTTTTAGTGTTTGTTTTCATTCAATCTTTACACATTGTTCCATCACTAATTTACACATTTATTAAGGGGCGAGTTAGCAACATACACCCACTTGATTATTTACACTCATTTTTATAACTCTTAACAAATAATTTACACTCACCTCACTAATTTACACCCACTTTCATCATTCCAAATATTGTTTCATTATAAGTTTGTCCCACTTTATACTAAAAAAAAAAAAATGTAATTACACTAGCCTGTACTTGCACTATTACTTTATTATTGTTCCAAGCTTAATCCTTTTTGAATGAATTACCGATTTTCACTTGTGTCTTTTTAATTCAAATTTGAATACAAAAACAAATATTTTTTTTTTATGAGCAGCATGTAAATTTTTTTACGTGTTACTTCCTATGATTTTTTAATTCTATTGAACCACATTCATAAAAACACAAGTTTGATTCTAAAATAATAAAGTACAAGCTTCCAGTGGTTTTTTTTTTGTTGAGAGAAGCTTCTAGTAGATTTAGTGGTAAAGAAAACAAGTTGAAGCTTTATTAGAGGGAAAAAAAAAGTAAAATACAGCTTCAGTGTCACTTGTCAAAAAAAAGCTTCAGTGCCAGTAACTTAGCCAAAGGCCAACAACATGTTCAACGGCTGGTACGGAAATCGTGAAATCTGTTACGTATGATTTTTGTTTGAAAGCAAATTTAAACAATTAACCTTTACTTAAAACTATTTTAAAATTGTAATAAGTGGTTTTTTTAGTAAAACACAAGTGGGTGTAGTTTGCTAATTTGCACCTTAATGTTTTAAGGTAGGTGTAGTTAGACCCATATGTATGGGGTTTGCTAACTTAGACCAACAAAAAATATGATGGTCCAAGTTAGCAAAAATGCATCTTTTCAATTCGATAAAAAAACTAATATCCACCAGTGTAAACCAATTTAAAGTAAGAGCTAGTTTAGTAAAGATCTCTCAAGCTATTTGTTACAAAATAAAAGAAGGATGTAAGTACTTTACAAATTGTGTTACTTACCTTTATTTGAGTGATTCCGCCTCCCTATGAAGAAGATCCAACTAATGAGAACAAGAGCCATCACCAACTCAAAGACAATAATTTTGATCAAGGTATTTGATATACTTGAACTTCCTTGCTCTGCTGCAAGTGCAACAAATTGCAAATATGAACATGTCACAATTCTTACCAAATGTCATTTCATATATAGACCCATAGAGCTTTTTATGATATGAATCCTTTTATTTTTTTTATTTTTATAAAAGTATTTTTTTTTATAATAGTTAGTTAATACATCATAAATTTTGGGTGATGACAAGAAATCGTATAGGATTTTAGTCCACTTTTAGAGTCATTTTAGAGATAAAGTAGTTAGTTTACATGAGTTTGAGTCGAGTTTTGTAAAGAAATCTTTCAAAAAAGTCATGAAAGAACAAAAGAAGGGAAAAAGTCTTGAAGCCATGGAAATTCATCCGAACAAGATAACTTTGTAACCGTGTTGTGCTTCTTTTACAATTTTATCACTGATGATACTTGGGGCATAGTCGTTCGGACGTTCTGATGAGAAGAAATGGAGTAAGAAATGAAGAAACCAAGGAGTCAACTACTGTCAATCTTGCATTGTGGGCTACGTTCCCCGCATTGCGAGACACAATTAGAAATCAATGTGATCGCCACTATTTATCTCGTATTGTGGGCTACAAACCCTCATTGTGAGAATATAACAATATGCTAAAAGGAAGCTCATTGCCTATCTCGCATCGCGAACAAACTTACCTTAAAAATTAGGGAAACACTCGCCTATAAATATCAGGCACCTAGGTTAATGGAAAAACACTTTTTGACGAGCGGATGAAGGTAGAAACAAGATTTTGGATGGATTGGAGCGACCAGAGCCATTCGGAAGTGAATGAATTATCAATTGATGATATTTTTCTCATGTTTTCTTATTCATACCTATTTATATATGTAAGAGACTTTGAGTAGTTAATCTTCTCTAGGTTAGGTCATGAAAGAGAAACATATGTGTTATTATTTGATTATGTAACTTTAAAATTATTCTATGATTATTCAGTTGATTACTATGCTATTTTATTCGGTTAATATTGTTTTTGCTGCCTTTTATGTGTCTTTAGATATCCTTAAACTGATCTAGGTCACGATGAGTACTAACCCTAACTTTGTTGGTTGGACTTATTTCAATCGTTCTACTATTGATTAGATTTACACATAAACTAATGGTAGTTGTTACTTACTTTGGTGTTCTTAAACCTTCGAGGGTTATGGGCTTCACCGAGACATCGAGGGACATTAAGAGTTAAAGAGAGTTAGTGACCAAGACACTGTATAATTTGTAGTTACCTTAGAAATTCAAGGAAGGAATCTGACATGACCCTCTCTCTCTCCCTCTCTCTCTCTCCCTCTCTCTCAAGAAAATTAAACCAATCAAATTACCAAGTGCAAACCCTCATTATATTACAAATACCGTAATCATAAGCGTAGTAGTCGAGTGGAAATCAGACAATCCTTGTAAAAGAGAATCTTTTATAAATCTTACTACTTGTCGACACACGAGTACACTTGCAATTAATTTATCATCACTGGGTCATCCCAGATAAGCCCACATTTGTCACAAGACTGTCTTAGGCATTGTTCGATGACGATTGCTTTTTAGGCCCCCTCAATATCTCTTTAGGCCCCCTAAAAATACAAAAATAACCTTTATACGACTTCCGGTAGATAAATACCGGTAGTTCATTTGAATTTTTCTCATTTTGCACCTCCGATATGTACATACCGAAGGCACATTTTCAACTACAGGTGTGAAATTATCAGATGGTTTACCAGGGTCCAAATCTTCTATAAGTTTGCATATAGTGGAAAACGTGACAAGATCCTTAACTCCGTCCAATT
>Ga0228710_1003880_pt1 | contig 23711 bp, 12 predicted proteins | sample MedpolnodulmetaG_FD_177995 | JGI IMG/M metagenome (GOLD analysis project Ga0228710, IMG submission 177995) | Root nodule microbial communities from Medicago polymorpha collected in Santa Monica, California, United States - pink nodules | ecosystem: Host-associated > Plants > Roots > Nodule...
TTTTTTCAATGAATCTTGAACGAATGCAATTAAAATATCATTACAGCTTCAGATTAGATTCATTAGAATGGAGGATTGAGTGAATGGTATGTGTACTATGAGACTTTTCTATTTCAATATTCAAAACAGATTAGGAGCTAATACAATGATTTTGAAGTTTCTGGAAACGTAGCCAATTAATAGTTTTAGTGAATTTTCTAGCCTAATATGTATAGCCAAATTCTGGTTTTGGTGAATTTTGAAGTGTGAGATGTATTGGCTGGTCCATAAGCCATTCCATGGTTTGAAAGGGAACAGAAAAAAGAAAGAACCCGGATGTACTGGGTGTATAATTGTATCAAGTGTCGTATAAATGTATTGTATGTGCACCTGTGCCATATATGTACCCGGTATGTGATATGACTCTAGGTTTTTGCCTAACCCCAACAACTAAGCTTAATAGGGAAGTTAGTCACTGACATGGCATTAGAGCCCACTAAATTATGTTAGTAAGTGGGAATATGGGGCAGCAGGAGGAGGGAAGGAATCATTCAGGTTTGTTGTTAATTATTGGTAGGAGAGTGTCCTCTCAGGTGTCAGATTTGCTCTGGTTTATTAAATTATTTCCCTTTCCATTGTACAGCCTTTGGCTCTAATGCTGTTTCAGTTACTAACTTACCTACTCAGCTGAGTTGTTGGGTTTAGGTTCAAACCTAAAGTCCTATCAGTATTTGCGTGGCTTGCTGGTTTCTGTAGCAATAGATACAGAAAACAATTTCAACTTTTAAACCTCCGAATTACATTTAACATGCTTTTAGTCTTTCAGCTAGTATATCTTATTGGACAAAACTTATATCATGTCCATATATATGGTTGACACTTGATATTGTAAACCTATCATACGAGAACACGTAGCCTGTTTGTTCCATTCATATTAACACTTAATATTTCAGAATTTTAAGAGAAAAAAAGTCAAAAAACACAAACGTAGATGTTTTTGCAATAACAATGATGATGAGAGAGTAACAGTGTTGTTTCATTTCGCTACTTTCATACAAATCAACCTGTTCACCCCTGCTTTCTTCTAGGACCTTTGTGTCCATATTCGTTTGTGAGGTCTCTGCTGCGACTCTCCCTATCGCACTCTTCCCAAATTTGTTTTTACTACCATGCTACTGGGATTTCAATCCCATTCATTATTTGAAGTATAATAGACCGAAAGGCTTGGTCAATGCAGGGAAGAATAATTAAAAACTTTTTTGGTTAATGGAGGGATCAAGCAAATATCATGAATGGGGACGGTTATAAAACATGATCTCTGAAGTGGAGGGATTATACTCTGATCCATTTGTAACTGGTGGCTTAATTGTTTTAAAATTTGAGGTTACGTGTTACACCTTGATTGGTTAACAGGATAAATAGGGCTTATAGATATAAGTTTTGTCCTATATTTACAGGATGTTTTATATTTTCAGGCCTTTTCGGGGACGCAGAATGTTTCAAGCTTACAAAAGGATGAAGCATGGAGGGTAAATGTCCGTATACAGGGATGTGACCTTGAGCATGGATATCTATGTGGCACCATGGAAGCTCTTAATGTTCCTATGGCAGACACGCCGGTAAGCAATTTCTCTGTAGCTCATCTGTCTTAAAAAGCTAATAAAGAAAAAGAAACCACTTTTCTCATTTAGAAAATATCCATGTTTATGAGCTCTCTCTAGTTCGGTTTGAACTATTTTTCACAAATTGAATCTATAAGACAGCATTAATCTGTTGTAACTTTTTTTTGAAATGTATATCAGAATAACCTACTGGTTTTAATTTATCTAACAAACATACATGCATTAGTGATGTTTATTGAACTTCCGTAGTTTACAAACAATGCTTTTTTGTTTTAGTGCTAAAGGTTTTAGCTGGCCTTTAAATGTTTCGATTTCTGCTAACCTACTTTATACTGGAACTTGTCATGTCTATTTCACATGGTTTATCTTATTAATAAATGATTTTTTCTTATGTTCATTTTTAACTTTTTATATCGATACAGTGACCAATATGGTCCAGGCAGTGATTAGTTTTTTTTACTTTTATCCCTCATGTGAATGACATAGCAATTTATTTTATGGGTCTTGTTAACGAGTGCCCCCGGGGCACTTTTTAAGCATGCTAAATAAAGTAATTATTCTTTTAAAATTTAAAAGTTTTCAATTTCCAATGCACTGATTACACAAACTTTTATAAAAACTTACTATTTAAGGTCCTTAACCAATGGGCACTAGTTAACATTTCCCTTATTTTATTCATTTTACAGGATAATATATTCATCAGGATTTACTTGGTTGAAATTTTAAATCGATATATATTATTCCTGCATGCTCTGGTTGTTTCTTTATGATCATTCTTAACTTTCTCTTTAATGATTTATAGGTAGTAACATTCTGGGAAGGGGAGATTGTCGATACCAAGAATTATACTTTCTTCACTGGCAAATGGGAGGCAGCGTATGTTGTTATGCAATAAAAATTAAATCGAGCATGGAACATAATTTGAATAATACTGACAATGCCCTACATAATAAATATTAAATTAAGTTGCCTCAGTATTCTACAATTATACTTCCATTTTTTTTTCTTCTTCAGACCAGCTTGTGTTCTGACTAACCTTTTTTCACTCTGTTTTTTCAGACCAGAGGATGACATAAGGCACTGGACTAAGTTTCAATCTTTTGGCCCCCTATTGGTAACAATCTCACCTTGGTGTCATGTGTAAGATAAGGTTCATCCCTAGATGTAATGTTTCTAATGCACTTCATTTTTCCAGAGCCAAGTAGAGGTAGATGGTGGCAAGTCTGTGGACCTAAGCAACTATCCTTACATATTCATGGTAAATAGATTTTCACCAAATACAAAAGTTTAAATAATAGAAGACTTTATTGTATCTGAAAGGAAAACACTGACATTTGCATTAACATTTTTATTTCAGAGATGGAAGGAGCAGTATTTCGTGAATGTCGGAACTGACTGTGGGTTAACAATAGCTGGATTTTACTATGTTTGTTTCTCATGTACCGATGGTTCTATCAGTGGTTTCTATTACGACCCGAATAGCAGGTGCTTCCTTCGAATTCCAGTTACTTATTAGTAGTTATATCTTAGCGTTTGTTTATTAAATTAGATCATTATGCATTTTTTTGTTGTGAATTTGGCTTCTCTTTAGTGAGATATGCACTCTTTAGGGAACATTTGCAGATTTATAACCAGTTTATTGAAAAATCAATGACTTGGATTCTGATAACATGCATGGATATATATATAACAAACCGCGTTAGATTTACATTCTTCACTTTGGATAAGTCACTTTATTTCGTTATCATTCATTCTCTCTTATAGATCTTTAGAAAGTTTTTGACTAAAAACTCATGGATCCTTTGCAGCCCATTTCAGAAGCTTGAGTTGAAAGCCACAAATGATGGAAGATCAGGTTTCTCTTTTTCATCATATGAGCTACAATAGATTGTGTGACACATAGCATATCAAAATCCATCATTTGATCCTTGAGGTGGTTTACAGTCAGTCAAGAACCTGGAAGATTATGCAAGAGCTCATGACTGTCAGTGTTGTATAACCATAAGAAAAGTGAAATTTTGTTGTTACAATCAATCATCTAAAAGTTCTGTGAATAACTTTGTGATATACTAAAAAAAAAAACCATTATGTCACTACTTACCAATGTCTCCGGGGTTGATTAGATGACCTATTGTTGTTTCGAGATTCAACTATATTCAATATGTACATGCACATATCTTGTTAACAGCAGCTTATTTTTGCCCTTTACACAGAAACACATAATTTCTCTTTTGTGATGCATTTACTATATAAATTTTTCGCTACACTTATGTGTAATCCTCCCCATATGAAAAATGATGTCTAACGTTTCAACAGTGTGTTTTTGAACTTGATTTTGTTAAAAATTAATTAGATTTTTTTCACTCTAAAAACAAGTTTGATGTAGATTTAATGTAAGTTTAACCTCAAGCAGAAGTTAGTAGGCAAATAAATTTGATTTAAAATAAAATATTTTTATACATGAATCAAATCTTATCAACTACTGTCAATATATCTGGGAAAATGGATTAAGATCAAACCACTTAAATTTTATGTTTATAAATTTCAACTCACAAATTGACATAGTCAAAATATAAGTTCTGATTTCTATTCAATGGCCAGAAATGTGTTGATTGTGGTTAGTGAGGTTTTGCAATTGCAGAAAATCTATCTAAATCAATAAATGATCGCTCAAAAATAATTTCACTAGTGTGACTTTCAAATCCAAATCCAAACTCCAATCTCAATCTCTCTCACTCATGAAAAGATGGCTAGCATTGGTTTGAAGATGATTGTGGGTGCAATTAACAAGTGGAGGCATGATGTTTGAATATCAATTGAACAACACTGCCAGCCAGAAATACATGTTTTAATGTTTCTCCCTTGTGGAGCTCTTTTGGCGACAAAGTCTCCTATTGATACCGTATAAAGACATGGAAATTGCTCATGAGTCCTCTCCATTGCTTAAAATTCAATGAAAACATCAATCAGAAACCATATTTCAATATGACTTGTAAGTAAAAATAACACTTATTGGAAGTTATGTTTTGATAGGTTGAGCAATTTGGGGGACCTGCACAATGAGATCAACATTGTTGACCCGTGAAACAATGAGTACTCTCCTATTTATCGCTCTCCACCTTTGGTTTATATATATGCAAATGTGTGGGGTGTCCTTATTTTGATGAATGAATGGAATGGTAAGGGATTATTAATTTGTTGGTTTCTTTTTTAAAATACTCAACTTATTTGAAGTTTGAACTCTCATTGACTCAAACTATTGACACAAGTTTCAACTCTTAGGGTCGGCCATTCGACTAATCCACAGTCAACCGATTAGAGCACACGATCACGGATTTTGCATCCTTCTGACTAGAGCTGTTCACTAAAATTTGAACACATGATCTCTTATGGTGTTGAGATACTTACCACTAAACCAACCCTTGGTTGGCGATGCGGGTGCTTTCTTACTGTTATGTTAAAGAAAGTGATCAGAAAAAGGAATGAAAGTGCAAAAACATTCAGCAGTAGATGTCATATGGATTGAAAGTAGCTCAATTATTAAGTATAATTCAGTCTAAAGGCATGAATACTGCTTAAAACAAATCCAGTTCTCTACTATAATAACTGGGAGAATAACCCTCCTCCACAATTATTCAACTTCACTACGGTATAGGAATTATATTATAACTGTCACAGCATAGCTGTTTTACAAACTTCAACTATTTTATGAAATACTAAGAACATAGTCATACTACAACATTCACATGATTATTATTTTCTCCCCTTTGAACTTGCTCCAGGTAATAAAAAGCCTCTGGAAAGGGGTAATAGCGATTATGCATGGCCAGCATCTCAGAAACTCTTGCTTATTAAAATCTAACAGACAGGAGATGCCGCTTCGATGATGTGTGCATATTAGCTTGAATTATTTGTCTGCATGCCTATTATGCTTCTACTAGCTTCTCTTTGTAAGTATAATTGACTCCTCGATCACCATCTACTACCTGTCCACTCCCCCTCAATATCCTGCATGATATTATATCCACGAATTTAAAAATGAGCCGAGAAATGATCTTGTTATAGACTAGCATGCATGATCTTGATATTGCACCCCATGTTGTAATACACATTATTTGAGGAAAAAAAGAAGATAAAAGATATTGTTTATGTGTGTCAGTGTGTGTGTTTCTGTTGGTTCATTATACAAAAGGGAAATACTTAGGAATGAGATGATAATGTATTGTGCAAAAACATTGTTGTAGTGAAAATAGAAACATAGAACAGTCACAGAAAAAATATAAATAAATGCACTTTGTATTCAGTTGAAGTTCTATTTTCTTTATTAAAACAAAAGCCACTTCCATACCATTTGTTTGTCAACAATCCCTCAACTCCTACAGGACCTCGAGCATGAATTCTACTTGTACTTATTCCAACCTGATCAAAATTTTAAAGAACCAAAAACATATGAGAAAAATAAAATAACTATGACACTAATAACAATAGACTTTCTGGAAGATGTATTACCTCTGCCCCAAGTCCAAAGCGTGCTCCATCACAAAACCGTGTACTTGCATTATGGAATACAGCAGCACTGTTTGAACATAAGCCAAAAATGGATATTTTAAACAACCAACCATGTACTTGAAAACACATTAATATGCATGCTACTAAAGGTTGGTATCCTTGATTCTTTATTGTAGTTACGAGATAAAATCCAAGGAATCTCAAGAAACTGATCATTCAGGACTAGATATGCGGTAGAAGTAGGTGTAAATGGGATACAACACGATATAAAATTTTCTGCAGGAGACAAAAACAAATGGATCATGTACTGGACAACAGTGATTTTGTGCAATTTACAGGCTCCAGAGGACCCTCAGGTCTATGGAATGATTTTAGGGGTAATTGTAAGGTAAGGTGAAGGATGGAAGGATAGAATAATTTACACAAGAATTACTAATCCAAACCATGCTTGATGACAAGGTCTTATGAGCTTAAATAGTATATACATGAGGGAGTATCCTGAAGCAATAAGCCAGCTATTCTGCAAGTTTAAGTGGTTTGGAGTTTGGCTTTCCTTAGTAAGATCTTAGGTTCGATATTCTAAATGGAAAAATAGGTGCTAGAGGGTTTGATCCTATAATACCGTTTCCCTGGCTTATCTCGAATAAGTCAAGGTCGTTTTGACTAAAGGATACCAAGGGTCTAACAAAAGAAGAAGCTTTAAGCCAGAATTCAAGATTTGGCGGCAGGAAGTAAACCTTATGTTTGCTGAGTTTGGGGAAAAAAAAAATACTAAAATTAGTTAGTTAAGCATCCATGATGTTTGCTTCTTTTTACCTTTTCTAACTTGATGGGACAAAGTAAAGGTTTATCAGATTATATAGATGGTAATAAAGCAAAGTAGCAACTACTAATATTTGCATGACTTGAAGATAAAACTTTGGGAAGTATGTGGTGATTGGGGGGGGGATCCTTCCATCTTATCATGCTATGTCAGTGTAACTGTAGGAAGTAAAGGATAAACATGGTTACAGCCAAAAAGAAAATACATACCTGTCAACTTGAGATAAGAATGTCTCAGCCACTTCAGAGTCTTCTGTGACAATGCACTCAGTATGAGCACTGCAGAAAAATCGAATAAAGCAACGGAAACCTTTTACACACTAAAATTAGTGATAATGATAACAAAAATGAAAATTATTCCAAAGATTTGAACGTGCCTTCCATGTTTATTTATGTGGTCAATGGCAGCAAAGACGTCCTCTACAATTTCAATTGTGCAAGCAAGTGAGCTGTACTCATGATGCAAAGAACTCGCTTCAGAAATATTTAGCACGGCACTAGCTTTTGGTCCACCATATATTTGAACACCTGCAAGCCATTTATCTTTGTTTACACGTTTTCCCAATTTCGAGGCAACTATGATCAACTTTCTTGCACAGTTGCACCATACATATTCAATCATCACAAAAATTGACTAGATTTAAACACAAAAAATAATAGAACAGAGATTTCATTTCAATTTGTATACTCCAATTATTCTTATAAAAAACAAACAAGAAAAATTCAATTTGAACCAGTGCTTTTCATATAAATCTATTTGGAAGTAAGGCCAAACCTTCACGTTGGAGTTCAAGGATAAGCTCATTAAGTCCACCATTACATGACAGATCCGTGTGTACAAGAAGAGTCTCCTAAGAATATCATGACATTATTTTAATGAGAACAGTCCATAATTCTATTCACATCACAAATACCAAGCAAGCAAAACCCAACTATCCGCAAAGAACATATTTTACAGGGAGCAAAGCATTGCAAAGGATATGAATGCTAGTTACCATTGCATTGCAGGCTGCGGGATAATCAGTCTTTGCATCCCTAACTATCTGCTTTGCCATCTCAATATTAGCAGACTTGTCGACATATACATGACAAATTCCATCTGCATAACAGAAAAAATATCAATAGAAACCCTAGCTTATTTTACATGTCTTTGCATAGGGAACTTATATATGATACATTACCAGCATGACCAAGAACAGGGATTCTTGTTGACTCCTTGATTTGAGAAACAAGCTTATTACTGCCTCTAGGGACCACAAGATCTATCACATCATCAAGCTGTGGCAGAGTATAATTATTATTGAAAAATCATCGCACAAAAGCATAACTGAGGATTTCACTTGTAATATTTACCTTTAGTAGATCTGGAATTTCATCTCTTGAAGTCACAAGCCCAATAAGTTTACCACTGACTGTATCTGGTATGGCTGAAGTAATGACCTACAATAAAGAAGAAATATTTAAAGATGGAAACTTATTTATAACTAAAATGATGATCCAGATTGACCTGAAAAAGCTACAGCCTCAACTAAAATAAATAGGTAAACCTTGTGTAAGACCGCATTTGATCTTCGGGCTTCCTTTCCTCCTTTAAGTAATAAGCCATTCCCACTTCGAATTGCCAATGCTGCTATCTATTAATTAATTCAAACAAACAACTTATACATTAATATCCAAATTAACTAGACGGAAATATTGCATAAAATAAAGGATATACCGAAATATGACAATATAATGAAACAACAATCAACTCATACTAGATAGTTATATTTGTCATGCTAAGTAAATTTTTAAAATGGAAGATGAATAAGGCAGGGTGCCTTAAATACCTGAACAAGAGCATCAGGTCGAGACTCAAATATAATCAGGAGGACACCCAAAGGACATGATATTTTATCCAAAACGAGTTCGTCAGCTAGCTGGACACATAACAGCAATCAGAATTATCAAAAATGAGTAAACTTATTTTTTTGGTAAAATCAGTCAGTAACTATATATGTTTTATCTTAGTTCAAGATCAGTGAACATAAGTTTTAAAATCCATTTCAGAATTTGTCATTCAACCAATTACTGGAAAGATGTTACATCTGTCAAACACGTTAGAAGATATTACACATGTTACTAATGAGATGAATAAGAGTTTGAAAGGACCAACATCTGTTGGTCCAAGTGACAAGGAGATCAGTTATGCTTATGTTATATTTGGGATTCAATTCATTTGTGGATATAAAAATTAAGTTCAGGAGAGTTTTGCCACCTTCTACGGGTCAACCTAGCTTGACTCGGATTATATCAAGGGTCTAGAGCAAAAATAATGGAGTTCGGAGGCTAAGAGACCCTCCTTAAAATGAAAGAAAAGGGGTTTTGATTTGACCTCAGTTCTCTTCAAAATCTGACCAATTGGTTCTTCCATATCTGCAAGCACACGCACAGACTTTGCAAGACTAGAGATCTGTTAAGTACAAAATCAAAGGTCAGACAAAACACATGCTCGCATTCATTAAAAACATGTTTTGGATTGTGATGAATAAGAGTTAGACAAAGAAAACAATCAGAATGTGGGTGTGGTATCCTTCAATTTTAACTCCAGTATATGCAACCAAATTTAAGTTCTTGCCTTCTCAGGCTTCAGGGTTAAACGTGATATCAGAGACTTGTCATATCCAGCAGCCACAGCATCAGCAACATCAGCCTGATTTTCAAGCATAATCATATTTTGGTTTTTCTCCAATGCATCAGCCACTGCCAGCAATATTTTCCTCCTTTCTTCAGATTTTAGGGCCTGAAAGCCAAAAACATCAATGTAGTTCAAATGTGATGGGAATAACAAAGGCATTTAAACACTTATACTATTCCATCAAAGCTTGGTGTAAATTTCCATATTAGTCCTAAAAAAGATTTTCCTTACAAAACATGTATTTCAAAAAAGACAGGTCAGTCACCAAGTTCATTCTCTTATCCTTTAGTTCTCCATGAAGGTGAAGGTGAATGTGATAATATTTTAAACCTTAATTGAGCTAGTTTAGTGATAAAATTAATGTGTTCATGGGCTCATATTTGCAAGAACAATTAAGACGTTTTCTCATTATATAACTGTTTTTACCTGAAGTCTCCTAGAACTGTTACGTGCTGCGACGGCCATTTCATGCGCACTCTCTTCCTTTATGTTTTTCCATAGATGTGCATCTCTATGAAAGACAGTGCCTATTTTCTCCCCTTGAAGCACTCGTATAATGTTGTCTGTGGCATAGCCACTGAAACAGAGTTGAAATACAATTTCAAAGTCAGTAAAATGTAAAACCCAAATGTATACCAGAAATCATGCACCGCATGCAAATTATAATATTGCTCATGGCAAATATCAGAACCCTCTTTCATTACTTAAACTAATCTCCGACTAATAGATACTTTTAGCAAATACCAATAGTTGAAGAGTTTAACTTTGAAATATTTCACTGTAAAAAGTTTTACACTGTCAACAAATCACAAGCACACATATGTATGACTTTAGAAGTAATTAAGATTAAAGTCAAACAGTTTTTATGATCTATGATTGACTAACAGTGTAAAAAGTATTTACGCAAATGGTGTATATAAATTAAATCCATAGTTGCAAGCGGAAAAAAAAAATCATTTTTCTTTTTTCCTTTTTCCCCAGAGTTACATGCACTAAGACTATAGCATGATAGAAATGTGCATTTTATTTTGAAAATAGCTACCTTCATTCTTCAGTACAAGCACTTTTCTATATAAATGAAACACATTACAAAATGTTGAATACCTAGTTATAATAACAGGGATGCCAGCATGAGCAGCACAGACAGCAGCATTGACTTTAGCAGTCATACCCCCTCTGCCCAATCTTGATTTGTCTCCAAAAGTAATTTCTGTTTGATGTTTCTCTTTTATATATGTATGAATTAATTTTGAGTTTGGGTCACTTGGAGGACCACTATAAAGGCCCTCAACATCACTTAATAAAACTAAAAGGTCAGCTTTAAGTTCAAGTGCTAATAGACCAGCCAAACTGTCATTGTCCCAAAAAATACCAGAAGAATCCTGCAGGCAGTGCTTACAATTTAAGGAAATATCAAGTATTAAAAATTTAAAAATAAATAAGTAGAGATAATTCAATGAAATGGGGATAAATATATTTCTAATCACCATAAAATTGAAGGGGGGAAAAATTGATTTTGGTCCCTACAAAAAGTTTTTCATTTTCATCACACAATAACAAAACTAGTGTTTTTAGTCCTCATCAGTCCCTTATTAGGGACTAATGACACAATTGACACGTGTTTCAGGGACTAAAGCGGATAAAATACTGGTAGGGACTACAATCAATTTAATTTTTTATCAATTTTATGAGGACTAGAGATAGATTTAACCCATTGAAATATTGCAAGAAGCCCTAGAATACCTCATATGGTGCCTTCCTAGTACTAACAGCATCATTTTCATTGAAAATGGGGATGACCTTCGATTCTAATAACGAGGTAATTGTGTCGGATAGTTGTTTTCTGAAACCTGAATCCCTAAAGAAGCCATCATTCACTAGTAGTTGGGAGGAAGTCACATCTAGCTGCATAAGGAAAATCTCGTATCAGCATCAATATGGAAGAAGAATTTATTAAAAGAAAAAAAAACTACTAAGCAAACTAAGTTTTGATTCGACCTGGCTAAACATAGTATCATACAGAGCCATGAGACTACTCTGCCCAACAGCCGCACATGCTTTTCCATCAAGGTCACCTTGTGGCTTTTGAAGATCAGAAAAGCTGCATAACAAGTAAACAATATGTATTAGGTTTGTCATTCTTGTCCTTTGTCACTCTTTACACTCCAAAACTAATTAGTATAAGCTTGTTTGATTAATATTTTTCTAAATGCAAAGAGGAAAGCTATGCTTTGCGAGACCTCAAAATCGAAAGCAAACAAGTTAACGTGTGCCTTAGCTCCTTCAAGCCTTTATCAGTCTAATCTAATTCTTATTCAGAAATCGGGGTTAAAAGATTAAAAAGGAAGCTTGCTGAAGTAAGGAATATCAAATCTAATGACTTCAAGTTATGTTTACGACTAATATTCTTCTTTCTCTAGTGTTGCATGAAAACTCAATACTTTTTGGAGCATCACCTAAAGCTGAAGTTGTTAGCAATTTTTTCAATCTGAAGTAATGAGAGTATAATGTACAGGTCATTGGAAAAGATACAGTTATTGGTAGTACAAGATAATTTATAAGAACCTGCTATTAGCCAATTTCCGATATCTAAGTCTTTGTCTGCCAAGACCAACAGCACCCGAAGTCACCAATATAACTTCATAGCCTTGAAGGTTTAGATCTTTAAGCTGCAACAATTTCATCGGAAAGATGTATTTCAGTAACAGAACAAGAAACGAAAACATGCATACGAACAAATACATGACAAGTAACCATTTCACATAACAAACGCAGAGAAGTTTTCTTTTCGTCCATTTCTTCGAAATTGATAAACAGTTTAACTAAGCACAATTTAATTAACACTTATTTAACAAGATATCATAGGAAGTTTAATTAAGTGTTCATGTCATGAAATAAGTCTTAACAAGCTCTAAATAAGCTCTTCCAAACACTCTTTGTTCTTAGACTGAAATTATTGCAATGTATGAACTTATATATACAATCAATGTCATACAAATATATACACACATACCTGCTCACATAGAGCTCCAAGTCTGCCCAGTGCTAATCTTCCATCACTTCTAGTAACAACAGCTGTTCCAACCTTCAACAAATAAATAATCTTGTTAACTAGTATTCTAAAGGTATTGATTATAAAATCAATAAATTATCTTGTTAACTAGTGTTCTAAACAATTTAATTATGCAAATAGATTGCCTGAACTCACTCATTTACACTACTGCAAAATTTGGATCATCTGATTTTGATCAGACAATTCATATTATTACTTAGTCCTTGTTTGGATAAACAACTTCTTTTTGCAGCTTTTAGAAAAAGCGCTTATGAATAAGCTATTTCTATAACACAAGATAAAATAAAGTCAAATTATTTTCATTATAATCTATAAGTTGTTTCCATAAGCTATTCTGGAGAGCTTATGGAAATAAGTTGAAAATAGCTTATGAACATATCATAAGTTGTTTTCATAATTTTTTCCAACCGGTGTCGCAAGTGTTCATGCCGGTAAATAAGCTCAAATAAGTCGATCAAAATACACCATTTAAGTTTTAGACCTAAGTTGCAAAATTTCAATATGAACCGTTCGATCAAGATCAAACACACGTGAGATCACATGACTGCGTAACTACATTGATTGCCGGAAATCTAGGTCCATAATTTATGCATCAATGTAGAAAAAAAATGCAATGACAAATCAAAAGTAAAAAAGCAAAGTAAGTTTAAAATCAAAGAAAATTAATAGAACTTAACACATCACGTGATTTCATGTATCTGATTTATCCTTTTCCTCTATACATTACATCATTATAAAACACAATTCAGAAAGAAAAAACAACAAAATTAATTAAATTTACATCTATCTTCCAATACAAAACCGATTAATCTGTTTCAGTGTACATTTTCCAAATTTCAAACATTCTTAGATTAAAAAAAATTAATCAAAAATTTTGAACTAGAAACTACATTACAAAATAACAGAATGCATTTTTATCCATAAAACAAGGAAAAAAAAATGATGATGATGATTGATCGTGATAATCGATGTTCTTGAAAGAGTATAGTTAAAGAAAAATTAACTAAAAAAAAGTGATTATATATTGAAAAATGATGAAGCATTGAAGCGAGTTTGAACCTTGACGATAACACGATTAACAGAAGAGACGAAAGCTCGAGTTTGATCCATGGAGTTTGTTCAACGGAACACAATGACTGAGTCAAGATGAACGAGTTACGAGTGACGGAGAGATCCGAGTCGCGGAAAACGAGTTTCGAATGGGAAAATGGTGAAAGCGGGAGTGGAAGATATATAGGAGTTGAATCTTAGTAGATGTGGGGTCCACGAATCACGGATGTTTACTTCTTCGTTTATTATTGGTACGATACTCTGACCACCTTCCCATTCTCGTGGACTTCTTTCTTATTTTTTTGTATTTATTATTCATTGTGATCTATGTAATCTAGGCCTAGTTGATTATGGATGTAATAAAAAAAAAACTAGTCACTTTGGTTTAGTTTAGATCTGTTAGGTTGATTGATTTGTTTGAAAATACAAATAAAAAATTCGTATTCTCACAAGTTGTTATTTCATGCGTACAATATACTCAAATATTTCATGGCACTTGTATTTAATATTTTGTTTTTCAAGTTCTATGTTTTTCAAACAACTATATATAACTAACCAAGAGATAGATGATCCAAATGTAGAGGAATGATGAGTTAAGTGTGACTATCTGTTAGGGTTTCTTTTGAAGTAGAAAAGAAGTAGAGTCTGGGTGATAGATGAGATGGTGGTGATGATGATAGAAGAAAGTGAATGAATTAACGATATTTTATGTTAGAATTTAATTTTCAATTTCGTCTATTCGGTCCGAACTGTTTACACCACTATTGATGATAGAAGATTTTTTTTTGAATAAATTGATGATAGAAAATTAGTTTGGTGTATGCATGTATCGTGTATCGATGTCGAAAATTTATATTTAATTATTCATGTGTGTGTGTCGACGTGTATATATGTTATTGCTTCAAAGTTTAGTTTATATAGTTCAGGTACTAATGTTTACTCATTTAAGTGGTTGGGAGTTTATTTTTTTTTTTAATAGAAAATGTTGGTGTGTTAATTGTTATGTTAATTTTTTTTTTTTTTTCTTGACTTGAACTTTGGACCGCCAACTTCTTTACACTTTAGCTCAAACTAATTGAGTTACCCAACTCTCTGGAGTTTGATTTCTGGCTCTCTTTCATTTGTGGAGAAATTAGTTTAAGAGGGCATAATAGAACTCTCGTTGTGTCTGATAGGTTCTTTGACAAGATTTGTCATTGTTAAAAATCTATGAAAACTTTGTATCTATTACATGGTAAAAATAAAATAAAGTATAACTAATTTACATTTGAATATCAAGCATGTGATCATGGCTTTGATATTGGTTGTTGTGAATGAAAGAGTACTTGTTGAAAGAGGACAACCATTTAACTATTTGTTGGTTCTGCTTTGATAAGAATTGATTTTGGGTGAATTGATTATGTAAAATTGATTCCAACTAATACTGAGTTGCATATAAAGTGATTTGTGTTTGAATATATTTATGTAAAAGTGAATTGAATTATAAATTTGAGCGTAAGAATCAATTCTAAAATCAAAAGCTATAAATAGTAGTTTTAAGCAGAGTTGTTTTTAATCCTCAAAATTGTTTTTTTAAAATAAATAAATAAATAAATGTCATACATAACTCTATGAAGTTAGAATTGTTTTTGCCACTTGAAAAGCACTTTTGAAGCATTTAAAAGTGAAATAAAACACCAGTGGATTGTTGTATTTAGAAAGAAAAAAATATAATATGGTTTTTCTAAGTTTTATTCATGGGATATAGTTTATTTTTAAGTTATTACTTATTTTGTTTTGATCTTGACCAACTGGTACACTATTTGTCTTTTGGGTCTTGAAACTTTTCTTCATTTTGAGAGGATGTGAGAGATTTGTTCAAGAGTTTTTATAAAATAGTTATATAAACATCATTAATAATAAAGTAATGATATTTGTATTTTGTACAACTATTTTGAGACCATTTTCTTTATTTTTACTGATAAAAAATAATAACGAAAAAAAGAAAAAGAAAGTAAAAATATAATAAAAATATAAAACATAAAATTATCGAAAAGTTGACATAAAATGATTGCATACATATCATATCTTTTTTTTGACAAGGTAAATATCATATCTCTTATCTGGGTATCAGCTGACTTCTTGATTTGTACTTTTTCGACAAATACTTTGTTGCTTTGAGAGCTCTCCCTGGTACGTCTTGTGCTAAAGAGGTGTCTCTTGTTTGTGTGATTATATATATACCATTTTTGTTTCTAAAAAAAATATCATATCTCTTATTTATTTATTTTTTGTCAAATGATATTGTGTATTCTCATCATAACCCGACAAGGAAAGGGCTATCATATTTTTTGTACTCTTATATTTTATTTTATGAGAAAAATGGTATCATAATAGGATCTAATCGAATGATTGTCCTTGCATAAATGATTAAATAAGTACCACATAATGGTAACCCATTTTTTATTAGTTTATTTCACACGACATGTTTTAGAAAATTAAGAATCTACTTCACAGACAAGCAGGTCCCACTATATATGAAAGGCATATATCAAAGTTCATAAAATTGAAACCTGTTTTAGATTATATTTAGAAAAATGTTCAAAATCTAAAAATATCATATCTTGAATTTATTTTATTTTTTTGAAAAAATCACATCTTTTTCTTTTAGAAAAAATCATATATATATATATATAAGTTAGAGTTTGGACAACCGATATAAATAAAGTATGATGAATATAATTCGAGAGTCAAAGTTTTAAGAAAGAAGTTTTTCTATTTGATAATGATTAATAATTATATAAAAAGTAGTTTTTTTAAGGCTAAACTTACAAATAACTTTCGAAGAAGTCCAATTTAAATAAAATTGTAATACTTGGATAAATACATCAAGTTGATCAAAATCTAGCAGCATGCTATTATTGATCATTATAGGCAAGTCTTATAATATTTTCTGTTGCAACGTGGTTTGTAAAACCTATGTTGGAAATTAATTCCACTCTTTCATAATTTAGGAAGAGGAGGTGTCATGCCCGTATTTGTCCAAAGAAAGTATTAGAGGCCACACACTTGTCTAAATTAAATAATCATAGACCACACATCAGACATGGTTACATACAGCCAAAAATTTACATATTTTAATTGTCATTTTGGTCTATACTGTGGCTAGTGTCCTTCCGTTATGATTGGTCTTAGTATCATATTAGAGTGCTCTGAATAACATACTAGAATGATATCAATATTATATTAAAATGGTCTTAATATTATATTTGAAAGTATACTGTTAAAACGGATCCTACAATATAGTCGGATATCGATACAGGGAGATGTGTTGTTTTATCTTAGGGACGTTGTGGTTGATAGTCTCCTTTCACAATTTTAGACAATGTCATAAAACGTTTTAGAAAGAGCGTCCAAGTCTGCAATTCATCTCAGTAATCTCTTCGATAACCGAAAATAATTTTGAACTATTTTTTAACTATTGTTCCAACACATATACATGTTCTTGATGCATTCAAATTGCAAAAATATCTCTTAATATGCTTTTTATTCATTGATGTTTTTATATTTATGATACACTCAAGGATTATAATGATAAAGAAAATAAAGAAATTGATGAAATCATGAGTACCTTAACAATCAAACGCTTAACCTTGTTAACAAAGGCTCTTGAAGGATCCATGTTGCTCAAATCCTCAGTTTCAGTAATCAAGTTAAGGTGATTTATTGTTCCATTACCATTAGTAAGGGGTATCTCAGTAGGTTTGGTGATGGTGGCAAATTTGGCAAAGCCATTTTGCAAAACTTCCATTGTTTTTTCTTACTAGTTTTGCTAGTATAATGAGGAGAAAGGTGAATGAAAGAAATAAGTGATGATGTGTTGATGTGAGCTTTAGTTCAGAAAGACAAGGGCTTTTAAAGGCACAGGATTTTGAGGTTTGTCCTTTACTAACTAGAATTTTTTACTATGATTTGCACAAATTGTACTGTTGGCTTATCTCAGCCATGAATAACTAGAATTTTTTCTATTTTTATATATAAAAAAAAACACTTGAATTATTGAGTGACACGGCATATAATATATTTTGTTGACTTTTGTAAGTTTAGAAGTATACACTGTTGCAATACGTTATTAGTAAAATTACGTCTATAGTCTTTTAAATTTGACATTTTCTTACTATTGAATTTTAAAGAAGTTAAATTAACACAAATTGATATTTGAACTTGAAAGAAGTACACCTTCAAATTTCAAGTTAATATCATCAGATCAATTCAAATAAGACTGCTTTCTACATTTCGATATATACATATTTAGTACAACTACAAGGGCTAAATTACACAATAGAACCATTAGTAGAATATTGAATTGCCACTCAAACTTTTCACAATTCAGTTCTTCTATTTTGACACAACATTGATCAAGCTTCTCTCAACTTTTTAAACTCGTCAATGTCACTCTTCAATGGCTTTGTGAACACTTGTATTCAACACTTAAAAGTTTTAAACTATTATGTTAATTGATATGCAGATATTTATAAGATTTTTTTTACATATGCATCAAATTAAATCATACTCTCTTCTTTAATTGGTTCTTAAAATATCTTTGCAAGATATTTATATTCGACAAGTGCATGCATGTCTGCTTAAAATGGTTAGACTACTAGTCTATACAAATTAAGTCCTTAAACTATATATACCCACAAAAATATTTTTAAAAAACTCATAATTTATGTTTTTGTCACATGTTTAAAATCATAAACTTGTCCCTCAGACCAAGTAATTTTAGATTTGGCCAAATTGAGTAATATTTGACCCGAACTATGAAAATAAAATCAAAATAAACACTTTGTTACGTCTCTTAGGATTGAGAGGATCGACTTGTACTCATAAACACCCTTAATTTCAATTACTTAAATCAATTCCTATGTTTTCGATCAAATGATTTTAGTTCCTATAGTAACTCTATATTAAATTGCTTTTAGAAATGTTCATCTAAGTATTCATAAAAAACAAAATTATGTTCATCTAAGCATCATTTTTTTAATGTATCAAGAGTATCAAATGACATGATCATGATTTTTAACTTAAATCATGATTTTGACATGCTTGATACGTTGAAAAACATTGTTGTGATATAATTGAAAACTTATTTAATTTAATTTTTTTATATGAATAAAATTTCAATTAAGAAGACGTACACACTCAATACAAGAGCGGAGAGAACTACCAACATCATTGAAGATTTATCATAAAATCTGCTTGTAACCTATCAATTACGAAATTTCAAACTAGTACTCAAGTCACAAGTCATAGTTGGTGTTATTAGATTGTCTAACAATTTGTGCCAACTATAATTGATGAAAACTGATTTTTACAAATAAACTAATTGAAAATTATTATTATTATTATTTTTGGATTGATAGACGAAATAATAATAGTCATTGAAAACTCACATACATAAATGGATGAACCGTGATTCGAACCCCAATCACGAAGTTCGACCTATCAATTTTGACATTTATTTTTTTGACAAAAATTTTGAAATTTTTATCATCTGAAACTTGTAGACATTATTTTTCTTTCTAATGTTATATTCAATAAACCTTGTTATAAAATTTCCCCAAAATTTTTGTTATAAATTAAAATTAACAAAATTTTAGTATAATCATCCATTTGTTTGATTGAAACTGTACAGCACAGGGACATAATATCAACCAATTGAAACTATATGAACAAAGATCACACATTGGTAAATTACGTGAACCAAAATTATGAAGTATATAAAATATTATCATGTTGGTGGACCAAGCTTAACAGGTTGAAGCTTATGGTCATCTAAAGAGTGACCAAGGGTGTCTTCAGGGTAAAGTTTATTATAAACGGGCAGCCTTATGTTGTTTACCTTATCAAAGGAAAATAATGAAATTTATAATGTAACATTTGGAAAAGAATGATCATGGGTATCCTCACGATCATTGTATGTGTCTCCTATTTCTAGGTTTGATTGAGATTCGCCATGCATGTCACACTCTTCAAAATTCCTAAAAGCATTAAGAATTTTGCATATAAAAATTAAATAGATCTCATAAAATAACTAAATAAAAGACTTGAATTAAATTGATCCAACATTGTACCAAAAAATAAAAAATTAAAAAAAATTGATCCAACAAATAAATAAAGGTTTGTCTTAGAATCCTATCCAATTAGGGTTTAGTTACTCATAGTAACTAAAGACTAATTACAAAATAAATAAAGCATTTTCTAGAGACAAGGTTTAGGAGAGAATCCTCCCTTGATGCTCATACCGCTTGCCTTCCTCTTGAACCGCTTCTTTCTGAATGAAAATTTGTGAAAGAGATAAGTTCTATTTATAGGCTGATTTTCAAGTGGGTTTGAGTTGAAAAATTCGGCCTTTTCCCCCAAACCCACATTCAATAACAGCAAAGAGCTATATTTTTTTTCTTATAGGGGCACACACCCCAAGCATGGCCCTATATGCATCACGCGTGTGTGTTAAAATAGTGCTTTCAACATTGTTTTGCACACCCGGGGTGCTGATCCCAAAATACTCTGTGTATTTAAAGGGTGATGATTAAGTGCAAGCATACACTGTCCAAGTTATAGTATAAAAAGATACTAATCTCACATGGGCTGAGGGGCTATAACTTTCCAGTAGAACACTTGTTTGCAATAAAATAAATCATTTGTCACAACAATAAAATAAAAGCAAAGGTTGGGAAAACAATTAAAAAAAACTTAGAAGTTCTCAAAGGTAAAAGTGTGGTTTAAACAAAGAATTGGTTATAGCAGAGCTTTACTGCGATCTATATAGCTATAACTTTCGGCTTCCTAGAAACCTGGTGGCCTTTGGGGTCTTTTGACTCAGCCATCATGTTAAACATGTGAAGACGTCCTATCGGGGTACATTCATAGTACTTAACATGCAACAGTGCTTGGTTAGGTCATCAGAAGCTCCACAATAGTAGTAGCTATTGAGCCTTGCGCCTATGAAAAGAGTCCTAGTTAGTTCTTAGCGCTTTCAGGCTCTTCCAAGAACTAGTTTTTCTTTAAAACATTCTCTTAGGGACGTAACTCATATCAAACAAACATTTTTCATTCTCATAGCATCTCGATTTCAGGGAACTATAGCATCAAAATTAAAAGAGATAAAATTTCACTTTCAAACATTTTGAGTTTACATAGTTTGTTTGAAAGAAGCACGAAGTTATAGCTTTATAAATCTTAAGTCAATAATATCGTAACCTCTTTATGTTTCTGTTGAAATATAAAAGACTTTTTTCAATGAAAGAAAGAACATATTGTTTCCGTACGGGCCAAAACCCATTTTAAGTATATATCTAGCCCAAAAGGTTAAACACTATTGTGATCCCTCAATACATTAAAAGATAACCCTCATCAGATTGACATCCTATATAATAACTCTCAGACGATGATCCATAAATTATGTCATGATTCACACAATTTCTATCCGCCTTCAAGCGTCGTTCTCTTTACATCTCACTTATAGAAGTTATCTAACTCCGATATGTGATATATTCTCTAATTTTAGTTAAACTTTTGAATCTCTTAAATCGATCTCTTTTTTGAGCCTTGAAGTCCTTGTAGATTCGTCACCCCATAAAATAGCAACGCCATCCTCCACCGCAATAAATTAGCTTTGAACGTCGACATCAGTCCTTCCCTATCACTATATTAATCTCTAATAATAACCCAATTATTATTTTAAGATAAAGAACTTCAACAGCAATCAATGAACTATTTTTATGAGGCCTAGCATAGCATGTTAAATGTTATCTAAATTCGTAAAAGTTATCATCATTCTTTAGAAAATTATTTGAAGAATCGCCACGTCTCTTAGGTTCTTAGACAAAACGACAACCATTGAGATAGTACCATTTGTGTTGCAAAAAAATACAAACTATGTTTCACTTTCTATAGCGACACATCTTGGTTTATTAAACCGCAAACACTGAAAATAATTGCAATCCATTAGATCTTTGCCACGCTACTAAAACGGCACGTGAGGTACCTAATCCAACGGTGGAAAAGTGGTTTATTAAGCTATGGTTCTTTGATGTACCACGTGCATTCCATACATAAATTAGGGTTTGCCACGACCCGTGATATGTACGTTGTTTTTGTTTAGGGTTTCATGTCGATTTCCAGAAGCCACATGGTGTTCTTGTCGTTTGTCATTTCAACTGTGGAGAGAGTATGTCGCTTTCATTACTATTTTCCTTAGAAACCGAAAGCATCTTTTTGCAACACGAAATGGATTTTGATTTGAGAATGTTACGTTTATGCTTTGGTGTGGTTTTGCATTATGAAAATTATTATATTATACAATAATAATAATAATAACTTATGTAGAGAAGCATTTCACGACTCTTACAACAACCACTGCCCATAATAAGATAATAGTATAGTATGTTAGCAAATAGTATGTTACAACAGCCATCTATATGATTAATTATTAAATATGAAAATGAAAATGACAACTGTTTATTTTACTAGGAAATTAGTATTGTTTAGATATATGAGATGAGATATCAGGTGAAAATATGTTAGTTGAGCTGAGTTTAATAATTAATATGTATATATATAGTCTTAAGCTTTCAATTTCTCTTCGGGCTTTAACGAGTTTGTTTCACGTTTATCAAATTTATTTGTAGGAATAACATTAATTCTTTAGACTATAAAGATGATAATTTTGCTTGAAGGTATTTAAAAAAAAAAATGTTTGATTAACATTATAATATTGTTAGGAACCATTAAAATATGGATTATAATATATACTTACACATGAATTTATTCTCATCTTTAGGGGAACTTTATTTCCATCCATTTTTTTTTGGAAAATTTTTCTATTCCCCAGAACATTTTATAACGTGAATAAAATTTAGTAAATTTGTAACAAAGATAGACATGTATATTTCTATCATTTTATTCTCAGGAATCTACGAATATAACTTGAAACAAACGCACACTTTCAGAGGAAAGGTGGAGTTCGATCGGGGTGAATAAAATCTAGATAAAAATTGTTCAATTCAAAAATCAAACTTAACTTTTTATGAATAATTCGTCGTTAATGGAATTCATTAATCACTTGAACCTAATAGCTAAAAATTCAATTTGAAGAAGACAACCAAAAAAAATTCCACAAAAGAGAAAACAAATCTCTTTTGAAAGAAGAAAGAAAACAAATCTTATAAAGCATCGGTGGAAACAAGTTAGAAAAGGTAACCATCATATTTGAACACGATTTTCATATGATACCATGCTTTTTTTTCTTTTTTTGAGTTAACAAGAAAAAGAAACGAGAAGGGTGACCATATTTTTACTAATTTTTATTCAACCAAGTGTCGAATAAGGAGAAGTTGTATTCCAACCAAGTGACCTTTTGTGAAAGGGGCTTAAGATTTATTTCCCTTTATTCAAGTAAGTGAAAGACCACAAATAAAACAAATAAGTTCAATTCTAAACAGATGTGGTGACATTTGATGTCGTAGGGTATCATTACAATATTCCTCTTCTATGCAGTTAGTATATATAAAAAGAATTGAAAAAATAAATATTGGTGACTATAAATAAACTTTGTTTTGCTCCTTAAAATATTACATTTTTTTCTCTATTTTTTACTAAAATTGATGATGTTCCATCTTTGAACCATTCTGTAGGGTTCCGAAGTTAAACGCTTAAAGTTATATTAGATGGACCCTTAAAGTTAAACTCTTTTAAATATTTGTCAATTATACTGATTGACAATGGCCCCGTTTGGTTTGAGCTTATTTTGAGCTTATGTAAATAAATAAGTTTTTATTTTAATTTATAAGCTCTCACTAACGAAAATTGTATCTTCATAAACGGTTTTTTCATAAACTACCTTAAAAACTTATAAATAATACATAAAAACTTATTTATTTGCATAAGCTGTTTTATATAAGCTCTAAAATAAGCTAATCCAAACGGGCCCTAATTA
>Ga0228710_1003884_pt1 | contig 23696 bp, 17 predicted proteins | sample MedpolnodulmetaG_FD_177995 | JGI IMG/M metagenome (GOLD analysis project Ga0228710, IMG submission 177995) | Root nodule microbial communities from Medicago polymorpha collected in Santa Monica, California, United States - pink nodules | ecosystem: Host-associated > Plants > Roots > Nodule...
TTTCAAATTTATATATTTGGGGAAGAAAGACCCGTTAAAGAGAAAGAGCCGTTGGGAATTTTCTGAAAATCAATCAATTTGGTCCTTGGCAATTTTCTGAAAATCCATCAATTTGGACCTTGGAAATTTTATGTAAATCAATCAATTTGGTCCCTGCTTATGTGGCATCTGACGTGTTAAGCATTGTAAAAGGTTAACGTTACATGTCACCTCCGTTAACAGACCAACTTAACGGAGGGACTGATTTGATTGACATTTTGTAAATTCAGGGACTAAATAGCTATTTCGCAAAATTCAGGGACGAATTTGGCCGATTTGTTAAAATTCAAGGACGAATTTGAGGTATTAGTCATTTTTTTTTAAAACATAAATGAATCTTGTTTATGCAGTAAACTCAAAATTACACGCTACCTTGCTTTGAAATTTCTCATCCCGTGGACTTTTTTTTCCTCTCTTTGGTATTCTCTCCCTTTTCTAGGTAACTTCACTTTCATTAATATTTTTCCCTTTTCTTAAATTTCTCTATCTCTTATTAATTACTTCGGCTGCTGTTTTTATCATTTATATTCTGCGGATTGTATACAGGTATGAACTTAGACTCTGAATAATTCAATTTTGTTTGAATAAAATTGAAACCCCATTTGAAAGTTATGTGCTTAAATGTCATTTTGGTGAATCTTTTCTCTGAGTTAGTTTTCATGTGCTTTTTCTTTCTTCTGTTGTTGAAATTTAATTGTAGTAATTGACCTTTTTCCCTGATGGAGAAAAATTGATTATATTCAATTTGTCTGTGTCTTGGAGTTTAGAGTTTTGTTCTTCCTTTCTGTTATTGTCTTCACTTGTTATTTGTTGTGCCGAAATTGTTTAGCTGGACGCGGTGACCCGGGTTCAAACCTAGGTTTCGTCACTTCAGTGTGTGAGTTTTTAAGTGGTTATTGTTATTCGGCCTATCTACCAAAAAAAAAAGATGGTAACCTATGTAACCTTGGCACTACATATTAAAGGTGTCTTCGATGTCGGACAGTGGATTCCGACACCGACACATATGGCTACGTTCAATTTCTTTCATTTTTTAGATTTATTGAAAAAATATCCAATTCCAAAATTAATTTGAAGTTAGCATCTGTTTAAGCCAGTTTATTCTCTGATTCCAAGTGATAAACATTTTATTATATGCATTATTGTGAAGAGAAATAATATTTGTACAACTAATTTGTAACAACTTTTGTACATCTCTTTCATACCTACGTTATGTTCTTACTATTTCCCTTCATTTTTTCTCTTTCTATTGTTTTTGACCAATAAGAAGAGAGACAAAAATGTTGTCACAAAAGTAATCACCAAATGGTTGTACAAATATCATTACTCTAATTTTATACAAAGAGATAGTTCTCTATGCTAGAAGTTCGCGACTTCTGTGTTCATAGTCTTGTTAGACTTGCAATTTCATTTTTATGGAGTCATTTGCATGAAATCCAATTGAAGGCTTTGCTTGCCTCAATTTTATGGAGTCATTTGCATAAAATCTTTATGATTTTGACTAAGCTTTTTATTTTCATTTCTTGTTCATACTGTTTTCTTTCTGAGTTAACTTATATGTCATCCCTTAACAGAAAACCTTTTATTTTAGGGCGAAAACCTTTTAAAACAATGTTTTAATTTAATTTGGTCCTTTTGCTGGTTGTAAAGAATTTAAGGTCACGCCATTCCTAGGTTTACTAGCTTACACCTGCCGAGAGTTTCACATTGGATGTGATATGGTATGAAAAAGTGTTCATAAATGAGAAACAACTCTCACCTTACAAGTCGATTTTGTAGGGTTGGTTGCTTCAGTGTTGTCAAATGTCCACCATGGTGTTATAGTATGGAGGATTTTGTGCCAGCCTCCATAGGCGGAAACACCAAATATATCCGTTGTGCTTCTGCCATATGCAGCAACGCTATGTTAATACTTAATATTGCAGATTTTTGGCCGACCTTGATAATCTGCCATTGATAACAAGCATAGCCTACTTGATGTAGAAAATCTTAAGGACCTAATGATGTATACCTTATAACCCTTTTTTACTCCATTGGTGACTTCTATTTCCAACTCTATATTTTTAATGTAGAAAGAAACCGGTCTTTTTCGTGTATTTTCTGGATTTAAAGTTCTAGTGAAGGAGAAATGATGTCAAGGAGAGCAACATTCTGGTGTCATACATGCAGGCAGCCAATCTTGCTTGCAGGGAGGGATGCAGTTTGCCCATACTGCGATGGAGGATTTGTGCAAGAAATGCATGAGAATCGAGGACTTGCATCGTCATCACAGTTGGAAGAGTTTCAAGATGATCCTGATATTTTCGATGCTATACATGCTGTTGTAAGTCAAAGAGGTTCTGTACCAAGAATTGGGTTTAGAGATGCTATTGATAGTTACATGAGACAGAGAATGGATGGAAGAACCACAAACTTTGATGTCAGAAGGAGATCTGTTTCTGGTTCTGTTCCTGAACAAACTTGGGGTGTTTTTAGTTCTTCTGGTCGTTATTTAATATTTCAAGGTCAAACACCTAGCTCTAGAGGTGATCCTAGGCGCTCTGATTTTGGTGGCTACTTTATGGATCACGGCCTAGATGAACTTATCGAACAACTCAATACAAACGGTCGTGGTCCAGCCCCGGCCTCACGATCTTCAATTGAAGCAATGCCTACCATTAAGATCACACAAGCACATCTTCACTCCGATTCACATTGTCCAATTTGTATAGAAAGGTTTGAACTCGGCTCTAAGGCAAGGGAAATGACATGTAAGCATATCTACCACTCAGACTGCATTGTTCCTTGGTTAATTCAACATAATTCATGTCCTGTTTGCCGTGTTGAGCTTCCGCCTCATGGACGTGGTAGTCGAAACTGGGGAAGAAGGAATGACAATAGTACTGGTCAAAACAATAATGGCCGAGGAAGGAGAAATCCATTTTCCTTTTTGTGGCCATTTCGTTCTTCCAATTCAAATACTAATCATTGAGCTGAGCCTGAGACTCTTCCTGGCAAGAATACAGTGGATGGACCTCTTATTATTAAAAGATTAATTTCTTCACCTGGACAAGTATAAAACTTGTGCTGTCAAACAATGGTTGTAATTTAAATGATGTGGATAGAATTTCTGAAGATTTTACATTGAACATATTTTATTGGATACTTGATAAAACTTTGTAAGTCTCTGTAAATGTAATTTTCATTTTTCATTTTCAGTTAGAAATGATCAGTCAAAATATGTTTGGTCAAAGATCATATTTTTATGCATTCTTCTCTTGTATAAATCTTAAACATCTCAGTGACTCCAGTAGTTTGTGTCTTTACTTTGAACGGGAATTTTAATGTTTGTGCCCTCTATGCAACACAAGCACACACTAAAGAGACACAAAATAGTAACCAAAAAGTTAATCTATTAGTATGAAGATTCATCAACAAGCAGTGATGGAATCTAGGGAGAAAACAAAATGTAGAACATCATTTCACCAGCAGACCAGACATTTCCTATTGTAAATGTTTCACTTCCTTAATGTCTAAAATTCTTCTAACTTGATACATACACTTCCAAAACAAATTTAGAATTATTTTAAAGTCTATGATAGCCTAAATCTCTAAGTATAACTGGCCTTGATCAATAATTATGCAGAAAACCATTTTATACTCCTAAAAATACAGGCAAATAGTCATTTCCGTCCCTGAATGTGTGCACAAAGGTGAATTTAAGTACAGTGACTAACAGGAGACAAATATTCAAAAGTAGCCTAGTATCAAAGACAATCAGAATCAAAATACACCACTAAAACATACTCTCTGTATTCCTTTTTAATTGTCACATTTTGACTTTTTACATAAATCAATACAACAAATACTTTTATTATTTTTGATACAACAATTTATCTTTTCTTTGGAAACAAAGATAGTCCTAGGAAGACAAAATAGCCTTCAGACAAGAACATTCAATGTTGGAATTACTATCAATGATTGAGCCAACTTATGTTGATAAAGCACTTTCTGATGATGGATGGATAGTTGAAATGCAAGAGGAACTCAATCAGTTTCAAAGAAATGATGTATGGGATTTGGTTGCAAAACCACCTCAAAAGAAGATTATTGGAACAAAATGAGTGTTCAGAAATAAGCTTAATGAACTAGGTGAAATTGTCGAAAACAAAGCAAGACTTGTAGCTCAAGGCTATAGTCAACAAGAAGGCATTGATTACACTGACGCATTTGCTCTAGTTGCAAGACTGGAAGCAATAAGGTTACTTATGTCTTATGCAGTTAATAATGGCATAACTTTATATCAAATGGATGTTAAGAGTGTCCTTCTAAATGGTGTAATTTCTGAAGAAGTGTATGTCAAGCAACCTCCTGGTTTTGAAGATTTAAAACATCCAGACTATGTTTTTAAACTTAAGAAATCACTATATGGTCTTAAACAAGTTCTCAAAGCTTTGTATAAGAGACTCAACAATTTCTTGATGGAAAATTAAGAAAGATATCTTAATTGTTCAGATATATGTTGATGATATTATATTCGGTTCTACTAATGCCACTCTTTGCAAGAAATTTTCTAAGTTAATGCAGGATGAGTTTGAAACGAGCATGATACGAGAATTGAAGTTCTTTCTTGAAATTCAAATCAGCCAATGCAAAGATGGAGTGTATGTTCATCAATCAAAGTATACAAAAGAGTTTCTAAAGAAGTTCAAACTTGAAGAATGTGAAGTGATGACTATTCCATTGCATCCAATCTGCAATCTAAGCAAAGAAGATACAGATACAAAGGTAGATCAGAAGCTCTATAGAGGTATGATAGGTTCTCTGTTATACCTAACAACTTCTAGACCATATATTTTATACAGTGCATGCTTGTATGCAAGATCTCAATCAGATCCTAGAGAATCTCATTTAACTGCAGTTAAAAGAATCTTTAGATATCTGAAAGGAACAACTAATCTTGGACTTCTTTATAAAAAAAATCCCAAAATTATATGTTGGTTGGATTCTGTGATGCTGATTATGCTAGTGATAGGATTGAAAGAAAATCAATCAGTGGAAATTGTCAATTTTTGTGTGAGAATCTGATATCTTGGGCTAGCAAGAGACAATCAACTATTGCATTGTCAACAACAGAAGCATAATACATCTCACCTGCAAGTTGTTGCATACAATTTCTCTGGATGAAATATCATTTAGAAGACTATCAGATACATGAAAACAATATTCCCATCTTCTGTGATAATACTGCTACTATCTATTTTTCAAAGAATCTAATTCTACATTCTAAAGCCAAGCACATTGAAATTAAACATCATTTTATAAGAGATTATGTTCAGAAAGGTGATCTGGATATTCAGTTCATTGATATTGATCATCTGTGGGCTAATATATTCACAAAACCCTTAACAGAAGAAATATTTTATTTATAAAGAAAAATCTGAACATGCATTTTATTTCAGAATGATGCTTGCCTCTAAATAGGATCTCAGAATCTGATGAGATTCAGAAGCTAAAAAACTATCAGACTCTTTTTTATAAGTAGAAAAGTTTGTAATTGCTTTATGTACATATGTCCCACTAATAAAATAATGTCTCCCAGAGGTTTTCTAACGTGGTTTATAACCGTTGGGTAATAACTGCTGGGCAATGATAAACGTGCTTTGAATACAGTGTCTTACGCCTCCTATTTCATTAATGTTGTGTTTTTACTTTATTCTCTTTTCCTAAAAATCAAAGGTTTAATAAAAACACTTAGTCACAATCACACATTCTCTCACTTCACTACTCACACATTCTATTTTCGAACCTCCTCCGAAAAACTCCAAAATTTCAAAACTTCCTTAGAACCTAAACCTTCAACAACGGTTGGTACTTCATCATCTTCTCAACAACAAGCTATGTCAGTAGAATCTGAAGCTACATCGTTTATCAAGCTCAGAACTATGGCTTTAAGCAAGGAAGATTTATGTCTGATTATAGAACATGTAATGGATTTTAACTCCTTGAAATTGAATGGATGTTACGTTCAGCCCTTCATTGAATTTCATAATTGGATGCCATTCTTTTAGATGCTTAGTCAAAGACTTCTGGATTAGAACTGAAGTTTGTGATCAAGAAGCTGGTGCAAGAGAAGAAGCTCAGAAGGTGTCTGGGAATAAGAAGCTGAAATGGAAGACAAGAGCAGAGATGGGTCTGAAAGATTACTCAGAACTTGAGATTAGGTCTGTAATAATGGGAATTCGAGTCACAATCACAGAATCACTGATTGCTAAAGTGATTGGAGCAAGAAGGAATGGGTTGTTCATGGTAGGAACAAACAAGAAGAGTGGGTTGGTTTCCAGAATCCACTCAACCCTTTATGAAGGAAGAGAGTCCGAGAAAACCATCGACATGAGGGATGAGCATATGGTCATGTACAAAATGATTTTGATGTGCTTTATGCCAAGGGAAGGAAGTACTGAATATATGTCATGGGATCACAAGACTTTCATGACCTTCATGGTGAACAAGTATCCAATCAACCTTCCTTCATACATCTTCAACTATATGTGCACCTCTATCAACGAAGGAATTAAAGGAAAAAGAATGTTCCATATACAAGGTTGTTATCTGAGATATTTCATCAAGGGAAACTAGTTCAAAAGCTGCAACACTTTGGAGTAGCTTCTGTTGAAGACTTAGGAACTTGCAATGGACGAGTTCTATTTGGAGTGACCCTAGGAAGTATGAAGATCATTCTGAAGATTGCAGTAATCACATCTCAACAAGACCTTCAAACTAATCTTAATCAGACTGCTTACTTGGATGACTTCCCACCCATTTCCAATGAAGACCCTCCAGAAGTGCTAGCTCATTTTATCTCTCAGTATTTCAAAGAAAATGGAGTTGCAATACAGTGGGATATGATCCCTGATCACCCTGAACTACCTTGGAAGGCAGCAAGAAAGAGAAAGGTGTCTTCAGAAGTTCCTAAAATTGAGACTCAAAAGCCAGCTAAGAAGCAGAAACCTTCAAAACCTGCAATTTCTGAAGTTTTGAAAGGAATTGTTGATCTGGACACCTCATAAGTGCTTCCCACCAAAACAAGAAAGGGAGCTTTTGAGAAAGCTTCGTCAGCAAGTGTCAGCAAGAAATCACAGAATGAGAAGAAGAAACCACTTCAAAGGAAATTGATCATTTAAGAAAAAGAAGAAGTAAAAGTATAAGAGGAAGCAACTTTTGTAACCACCTCAGAGTGAAGTCTGAAGCTGGTGGATCAGAAGTTGTTGGACCAGAAGTTGAAGGTTTTTCTCAGAACCCAGGTATGACTGCACCCTCTTCTCCATCCAACCCTATCCACATAGACTCACTTGAACACACACCCTCACCTACATATGACCTACCCCCAAGCCAACATTATATAAATCTCCAAAAGACCAAACCACCTTCACCAAAACCCTTTCCTCAACCTCAACCTGAACTTGAAACAGAGTCTAAGGGAATTCTAAACATTAGACCAATGCAAATTGTTTTGCCTGGTGAGAAACCTCTAATTATTCCTGATATTACCAACCCATCAGAAGAAAAGCAAGCAAAATTGAATTGGATAGCTGAAGAAAGAGCTAGAATTGAATTTGCTAGAAAGGTTCAATCAGAAGTAGGTAAACCTCCTGTATTCTTTGATACCTTTGTCCCTACTCACCTCAAAACCAAACCTGATCTAAGTTCTTCATCTACCATTGATGTGTTGTCTTAGCATCTTGGTGGAGAACTTCCCAAACAACCCTAACAAAACCACACAAACAGACTCTAAAACAATGACATAAGCTATTGTTTCAGAAATCCCCTCACAAACTACACAAATAGCCTCTGATACAACATCAGAAGCTGTTGTCTCATAAATCCCATCATCTACCACAGACTATGAATCACCCTCTACAACATCTACCAAAACAGTATCTGATGCATCATCTGTATCAGAAGAGAAACCAATCTTGTCCATCCCTCTTCAATTTTCCGAACCTGACCCTAACCAAGTAGCATATGATGTTCTCATGTTTGAAGCATCAGAAGGTGAAATTCAACGAAAAAATATCACCCAGTACATCATGGCCTCTGATGATAACACAATGGCTATGGAAGTATCAGAACCATTTTCTGATACTCCAGAACCAGTTATCTCATAAATCACTTCATCTTCCATTCAACCAACTTCAATCATTCACCCACCTCCTACCCTAACCTCTAACTTAGTCCTACAAGAGATGTGCAAGATCATATTTGATAACCTTCAAGAACTCCTGGAAAGCAAAGCATCAGGCAATTCATATTTGAGGAATATGGTCAATACTACTCTAGATGATTTAAAAACCATCTCAGTAACTGCTCAACAAGAAGCCCTCAGAAGCTAGTTCAAGGATGTAATCAGAAGCATGGAAGTGATGAGTCAGTAATTAATGATTTTAATATAATATTTGAGTCTATTTTATTTATATTTAATATGTTTTTATTTCCTTTTTAGAGCTATTTTACTTCAATTGCAAGTTATTTTATTTCAGGAACAAATATTTGAGCAAAAGAAAGGAGATTTGGAGTTGATTTATGCCAAAAATATGAAGATCTTATACAAAAATATCTTGTGCACAAAGTTTGAAGATCCTTCACCAAAATATGAGCATAGGTGCGCCCCTTATTGTCCTTTTGCTACTTTTGCTTCTTCAACAAGCTGCCTATTTTAGTATTTCTGACCTAGAGCCCATGGTTTCTTGTGCAACGCTTTAGTGATTTATTTCTTAGGGCTCAAGTCAATGTTAGACTATAAATAGAGCAGCCATCTAGCTTGTACAATCATCTTTTGTTCTTGGAATTCAATAGTGACAATTGTTTTCTTTAATAAAAATTCTTTTATTTTCTTGTTATTTTAATTATGTTCTTCATCTTCTCTTCTATGTCTAAGATGAACATGAGTGAGTATACTCTTCTTGTCTTGGGATTGTTGGATTAGTCTAATGACCTAATCCTAATCAAACAAAGCCTCGAACCCTAATTTTATATAAATCTACTTTCTAATCTAATTTCACCGTTTTTATAATGAATTAACAAGTATCAAACTCATAAAGCGACAGCGGAGGGTTAATACTTGTTAATTCATCATCACAAATATCAAAGCGAAGCATCGAAAGAAGAAGTTTTGTTATTGGAACAAATGAAATTAGACAAGGATTGCGAAACATAAGAACAGTCTAGCAAACCTTGAGACAAATAAAGTTTTGTTCTTCAAGGATTCCAATAGCAATCAACTATGAGAATAGGCGTGGTTGCTGGAGGAACACACTCACTGAAACCGAAAGGAGATGTGATAGGCTTATGAGAAACTTGTCTTTAGAAAGTAGGTCCAATATAAAGTTCTAGGTTTAGGGTTTGGTTTGTGAAGGGTTTGTCATCAAGATGAACCAATAATCCCAAGGCGCTTTTTATTATTCTTTTTAAACCGTTAAAATCACAACTTTGCAACTGAAACTCTTTTCTAATCATCAATAAAAGTTAATTGAATTGAACAACTCCCTGTTGGAACGATACTCTCTTTTTACTACTTCGGTAAACCATGCACTTGCGGATTTACTACATCAGGAAGTTGTAGAGCTTAAGAATGACATCTCTAGGCAGATATCAGACTCAACATTCTATAAAGACACCCCTAAAGATGTTCCTGAAGTTCTGAAATATGGTCTTCAAGCGTCATTGATCTCCAAATTCTTTGTCAAGCCTGACAAGATTGTAGTCAAGAGGCTGGATCTTGAAGAACCTAAGATGATCCAGTTTGCTGATAAGGTGGAAGCAGACCTGCTAGAGCAGAAGATGACATAAGAAGCTATGAAAGCACGACTATTAGAAGTTATGCAAGAACATAAGCATCTAAGTGAAAATCAAGATGAGTTGGTCAGGAGACAAGAAGAGGTAGCAAAAATGCAGGATGATATTTTGAAGCAGCAAACTGAGTCTGTAATCAAGCAAGCTGAGATGGCTAGAGAACAAGCATAAATTTCAAAGACTCAAGCAGACATGGCAGGAATCAAGATCAGATGAACTTTATCATCAATCCTATGTTAGAGATGATGCAGAAGCAGCAGAAACCTTAGGATTTTATTTTCACACCTTTTGTTTTCTTGCTTCTGAAACTTTCTATTGCTTCTGATACTATGTTTTTCTTCTGATACTTTATTTTGCTATCATGTTTTTATCCATATCTTTTCTTACTCTTATTTATAATTTTTGATGATGACAAAAGGGGGAGTAAGACATATAATAGTATTTAGGATCTGAATCCACTAGGTTAATAAAATTTTGTTGGAACAAAATGTGTTTAACATTACCCTTTGAGTTTTGATGATAACAAGGTATTAAAAGTGTCAATTGGATATGCTAATATTTGTTCATGTGTGCAGGACCATAGACAAAAAATTTAGTGTCTTTAAATTCAAGCATAGGTTCTGAAGAACAATTAAGAGCAATGGAATCAACAAGAAGGAAGCTTGTGCTGCAAGAAAGAGGTTCTGAAGACAAGCGGTTCTGAAGAAGTTGACGTCATCAAAAGCACCTCTTCAGAAGCAGTTCACCAGAAACTGACGTCATCAGAGGTTCTGAAGATCATCAGAAGCTAAGAGACTGAAGCTTTTCAGATGTTGTTCAAATGATGATTTAATCACGTCTATCATCAGAGAAGACTAGAAACTTGAAGCAACGGCTAATTCAAAAGGATTTGAAGGCTTTGTGTAACACCCCGTTTTCCCAACAATGTAAATAATACAAATAATCAGAGTATTCAACGTAAAATGGAATGTCACACTTCAATTAAGTAATAAATAGAGTAAAGTTACTATTTATTAAAACCACTTTAACAAAACGTCGCAGTGGAAAACTTAGTTCATCATTCAACAACATTTTTCAAAATCTTTGGCACTACGGCCTCAACATAAACAACTCAAGGAAAATCTTAATCCAAAAATGGTTCAACAACATAGTTCATAAAACAATACGTAACAATGGAAAACAAGCAAGAATCCCCATCCCGTTACGTATCAGAGCGACCCTAAGATGACACACGAGAGAGTCAACTCACATCAGCAGCTAGTCCCGGTTATCTGCACGTTACCAACATAGGGGCAACATTCAAACAGAAGGGGTGAGATTTCACATTCAATAATAATAAGCATATAATTCATCAACGGAATTTAACAACTTAAACAACAATAATTAACAACAATAATGGTTCACATGTGCTTCATTTATTTCTACTTAGCATTTAGAATCAACGACAATGACTCAACAACAACTTGACTATGCAATATGCATGTGGTACCAATCAGGGCATCAAGCCCCCAACTTATAGAGCATAGGCTCTCAACGTGAAGTGAATGATCAAGCATTCAACAGGGCATCAAGCCCCCAACTTATAGGGCATAGGCCCTCAACGTGGTCTGAATGATCAAGCATTCAACAGGGCATCAAGCCCCCAATATATATATATATGAATGATTATACATTCAATAGGGCATCAAGCCCCCAACTTTATATGAGTATGCATGGACTCAATCAACTTAATCAACAACAACGTACAACTTCAACGACTTGACGACATCAACATTATAATCTCATAAATACTCATCATTTAATCGCAACATCATATAATCATCAAGATAATTGCAACATAGGCATGCATATAATAATTCCTCAATATATACATTCATATAATAATTCATCAATCAAAGTTAATCATGACAAACATATTTAGACTCATCACAACATAGGTTAAATACTCTTAAACCCTATAATTGAACTCATAGTACACAAGCTTTGAAGTTTGGAGACGATCCACAAGTTTTGGGTTGACTTAGAAATAGTTATGCTGAATTTTCGTAAAATTTCACCAAGACCTACTTGGAGTGTTTCCATCATAACTCAAAATATAAAAATCATTATCTCGTCAAACCAAATCCATTGGAAAGCTAACAAAATTATCAAAAACTTTTATGTTTACACCAAAGGCCAATTCAAAATGGAAAAGGGCGTAAAATAGTGAAATATGAAGAATCTGATTCACCAAAATCGTGTCACGATTTTAGAAATCGTGGCGCATTTTTGTGTCCAGAAATTACTGAACTTTCTGCCAACAAAATCGTGTCACGGCTGCAAAAATCGCGGCACGATTTGACAGCATCAGGTCCAGAAATCAGTTTTTCAGAAAGTGCGATTTCCACCATTTCGCGCGTAAAATTCAAACCGTTAATCCGTTTTCAATGTCGTTTTCACCTACGTGCTCCTGACACTTAGCTCTATCATAATCAATCAAAGATTTCAAGTTTCAACTGTCCCAAAATAATTTTCCAGAACCTCACATGAACACTCAATTTTCAAAACCTAATTTCTCTAATCATGAAAATTTAACAACAACAATCATGCTAAACCTGTTTCAGAATTATAGAACCTAAAATTAGAGAATGATAGTCCCACCCTTACCTTAGATTGGTGATTGCAAGACTCTACAAGTTCTCTCTTCTCTTGGTTCTCCTCTTCTCCTCTTTCTCTTAAAGACTTCTGTAAAACCTAATTTGTGTCTGTCTCTTGTTTTTCTTTATATACTTAGCAGATTTTCTACTTAACACCACTTATTCTTGATTATTTCTAAAACAGCCCCTCCAAGTCTAATTATTCTACTTTCCAACATATTCTTCTAAATAATAATATAAAGCCACTTAATAAAAAATTAATACACAACAACACGTCATAAATAACATAAGTCACATAAAAGACTCTAAACTCAACCAAAAATAATTAGATAAATAAATAGGGCGTTACACTTTGGATGCTTATTCTTTGGAGAGTGTTGAAAAAGGACATTTGTACGAAGTGTACAACCATTATCTCCACTACTCTGATTCTATGTCTGCTAGTACAAGAACAACAGTTGTGCCTGCAATGGTGTTCCTCCATACTTGGAATGGATTTGAAATTGCTCCTTCATAGGACAATAAAAAAATCAGGCAACATATCATTGGTGATTTGATCAAGCTTCAAACGACTCTTTTTGATGTGCTGGCATTATACAACGTCTCTTTCACACTTCTATATAAAGGAGTGAAGACATAGAGAATTGTAACACTCATACAATAGTTTACAAGTGCCAAAACTCTGTTGAAATTACTCCTCATCAAAATTCACTTAGAATTTCTTAACAACTTTCATATCTTAGAAATTTTAGAGTCTTAAAGAGTATGTATCTGATTTGTATTGTGAACACCACTGATTGTATTTCAAGTGTTCAACCTCAAACAAATTTCTTTGTAATTCTGTTTGAATAGAAGTCTCCTGATTAAGTTCTTGAGCATAGGAAGTCTCTTGATTAAGTTCTTGAGCATAGGAAATCTCTTGCAATTGTGCTTTAGTAGTTTGAAGTCTCTTGCTAGTTTTAGCAGTGAGCAGTTGTAATCAGATATTACATTTTAGTGAACTCTCCTTGGAAGTGCAAGGGGGACAGGACTACTTCCGGTTTGTGGAAGGAACCTGTATAATTGCTTTGTGTCTCTTCTCTCTCTCTCTCTCTCTCTGTTTTTATCCGCTGCATTTAGATTCTGAACATCACCTTAGGAACTAAACTCTATCTGCTTCTAATCAGTGATTTCAGTAGGAGAAAACGAAGAAAAAGCTAACACAATTCAACCTCCCCTTCTTGTGTTTTTATCACCTTCAAATTTGACTTAGGAGAACCTTCTTCTCATCTCTTAGCCTCTGGATTTAATGTGATATGCTTCTACTTGAAGTTTTATTTAATTAAGCGCATCAATCTTGAATTTAAATGCTTAAAATGAATTCAATTAACCTGGATAGAACTTAGGGGGAGCTTACAAACCTCAGACCCTAAAGTCAACTTGTTAATTAAATTAACAACAATTGTCTATTAACACTTATGTTTGTCATCATCAAAAAGAGGGAGATTGTTGGAACAAAATAAGTTTAAACAATTCCTTTTGAGTTTTGATGATAACAAGACATTAAAAGATCAATTGGATATGCTAATATTTGTTCAAGTGTGCAGGACCATAAAAATCTTTACAATGTCTTAATCATGTATTGGTTCTGAAAGAACAAATGTAGAGCAAAGTATTTTCAAGAGAAGCTAAGCTCAAGTCAGAATCTGAAGGAGTCCGACTCTGATGACAACCCATAAGCTGGTTCAGTTAGACTCTGAAGATCACCCGAAAGCTGGACCTCAGACCCTGGAAGCCAGACTCTGGATAGCAGAAGACCAAAGGTGCAGAAGACCTTGCAAGCTGAAGCAATGGTAGTTCTAAAGTCTCAAAGAGTCATTGGATGTCACATTCATTGAAGGGAAATGAAGAACAATAGTATGACCACTACCTCCAACATTCCCATGTGCATTGTACGAAGGTACATTAGTGTCTCTTTGGAAAGGAACAGTTAATTCCTTATCAATGAATGGTTTCAAAAGCAACAAATCAATGATGTTTGATCAAGCTTCTTTAACGATTGTAATGATGTGTTGGCACTCTTCAACGTCTCTTTTCAACTTCTATATAAAGGATTGAAGACTTGAAGAAACTACTAGACTCTGCAATATTTTCAAAGTGACATTATTCTGTCAAAATCAATACGCATCAAACATTTAGAATTTCATATTAACTTTCACATCTTAGAAATTCTTAAGTCTTAGAGTCTAATCTGTGTTGTATTTTGTGAACACCTCTGATTGTATATCAAGTGTTCAAACCAAACAATTTTCTTTGTAATCTTTGTTTGTCATAAGTCTCTTGCTTGTGTGCTTGGGCATTGGAAGTCTATTGCTTGTGTTTTTTAGCAATTGTAATCTTGTGTGATTATAGTGAAAAATCTCTTGTAAGTGACAAGGGAACTGGACTACTTCCGGATTGTGGAAGGAACCAGGATAAATTGCTTTGTGTCTTTCTTTTCTCTCTCTCTCTCTCTCTCTCTCTCTCTCTCTCTCTCTCTCTCTCTCTATATATATATATATATATATATATATATATATATATATATCATTTTTATACCTGCTGCGATTAACTCTAAACATTGTTGAACTTTGGAGTTAGTTAAAAAGAAGAAAAAGCTAACGCAATTCAATCTGGTCTAGAAAATTGGAGTTCAAATTGATTTTTTTTTCTTCAGTGGATTTAATCACTCCAGATCCGTGTACCCAAGGTTCATTGTAGTTTGTTGTCGTTGTCCTCGTATCCGACAGGAACTTATCTTGTTCATTTTGTTTTGCAGATGCATATTCTCAAACGAGTATTTGTTTTCACAGATCTGGAATTTGATTAAAAGTTTTGAACCTTTTGTTTTGCTTTTCATAGAAATTGATTATGTCAAATATTTGGGTCTCTATTCATGAAGAAGAAATAAAGTGAGAAGGACTAAGAAAAAGAGATACAATAGTTTAAGAAGGAAAACAATGTTGTCATGCGGCCAGTGAAATGTTACTAGGAAGAGGAAACTTCTAATATATATCTATCATTTAGGGTTTAAGACAAAGAGGAATGCTTAAGACAAATGCTAGCAACACACATTTTAATATACATTTTTTTATTGGTTAAAATTCACATGAGTTCCATCAAATCATGTGGGTCCCATATAAATTTCGTGGGTTCCATGTGAATTTTAACCAATTAAAGAAAATGTGTTTAAAAATGTGTGTTAAAATATGTGTTGCTGACATTCCTCATGGATTTAATACTTTGGTTGTGCTTGGGCTTTGGAGTAGACAACTAAGTGGACTAGACGGAATTTGACTAATGATATCCTACAAATAAAGTGTTTTGCATTAATAAAAATTTAAAAAATATTGAGATTTAACTCTATAATTTATTTATTTGTTTATTTATTTAGTTTCTGGTTCAACCGGTCTTATAACGATTCAATCGGTTGGGTCGGTTGAACCAAGAACCGAAGATCACAACGGTCCGACCTCCGGTTCGGTTTTAAAAACATTGGTGTCATGGTTCCTCAACCTCCTGAATTTGTACAATACACTCAACACAAATTGCAGTCAATAAACAATCATACCTCAATCGCCAGCTGAGTTTCAAATCAATATCTCCTATATTATTTAGGGCCAAAACTAAGCTATGTTACAAACCAAAACAATTGAAACACATTGTAAAACCAAACACCAACAAAATTGGTTCCCCTTAAGCCAATTTTCCAAAATGATTCACTGATCCCATATTCTCTTCATCTCTCAATATCTTTTAACTTCCTCTCCTTCCCAACCACGAGCTTTAAGCAGTCAAAGTGAATCACGACGTCGTGGTCGTCACCATCATTGTCATCAACATCGACATTGCCGCCGTTTTCACCGCCACCCTTGTCATCGTTCCGGCATGGCCATCGTTGCACCTTCTTTGTCACTATCATAAACATCAAAGTCGCAGTTGTTTTCACCGCCACCCTTGTCGTCGTTCTGGCATGGGCAACAACCAATGTTGCACTCTCTCTTTTTCTCTCTAGTTTTTTTCTTCCACAGGTTTAAAAACAAATCTAGTTCATATTCTCTCTCTTTCTTATAATTATTTATTTATTTACTTTATGTGTATGATGATGTGTCAAGTTTTGATTGGTTGTGACCAATTGCAATTTCTTGGTCATGTGACCATCTAAGAATTGCTCGTGTATAGGAAGGTTGGGAGCTCCTTTCGTCTACCATTCTATTTCTTTAATTAATTTTTATTTGTATTTTAATTGATAAGCTAACTTTTACTGTTTAAAAAAAACATGTGGCATATGCATAGTTAAATTTGGTGTTCATGTTGACCTGGTCAAATCAATAGGGAGAAGCACTATTGTAAAATGGGCTAAAGTTGGGAGGTTAAAATGCAATTTTGAAAGCCAAGGGTCAAAATCGTCGGTTTGTGAAAGACTACAAGTTTAGGGCAAAAGTGCAATTTATCGAAAAAATAAAATAAAAAAATAAAAAGGGTTAATTGTTCAAAATGACCTTGTAATATAGACGAAGTGAAAATGACCCTATAAAAATAAAAATACATATTTTAACCTTGGAATTTTAGATTCTTCCTATTCTTGACCCTATAATATACGCAAAGTCTAAAAAGTATCCTAAAGATTGAATTTTTCATGATTTTTTACATACATGTTTAGGACGTTAAAATATAGGCCGCAAAGTCTAGAAAGTGTCCTAGAGGTTGATTTTTAACAACTTTTTTTGCATAGATGTTTAGGACGTTAAAATATGACTTTCCACAAAAAAAATAGAATTTTTCGACAATGGAATGGTTAATTATGAAATTTCATTCCTATACCTATGAATTCCTTAAGCAATTCATAATTAATATGTCTCTTGTTTATAAACTCCAAAATTTCATTGTGAAGGTTCTTATCTTGTTCTAACCATGGCTACAAATTGAGCAAATGGAATTTGACCCGTGAGTATATGTTTACTCATAACAAAATTGGAGTTTTGCACGTTTTGGTTGAAAAATAAAAAAAATCCAGGTTTCTTCAAAATACTATGAAAGTTCATAAATCTTTTCTATGTATTTTTATAGATGCATATGCAAACAATCAGCTTAATTCGATTTCTAGTTCGAGATTTCCATTATTTTGTTATTTGAATTTTTCGCGTTTTAAAAATTTATAATTAATTTGTCTCTTATCAGAAAATTCTATTGTCTTTTATAGAAAGTAATATTTTAACATCTTAAACATAGCTGCAAAAACTAATAAAAATATTCAACCTCTAAGTCATTTTTTTGTACTTCGTGTATATGATATAGTCAAAATTAGGAAGAATTTAAAATTATAGTTTAAATAAAGTCTTCTTAACATAGCTCAGTTGACAGAGACAATTAGAGATGTACATGGGTGGGGTCAACCCGAAAAACTTGATCAAACCCACACAAAAAAACCCAAAAAAGTGGGTTGGGTTGGGTTATTGGGTGACTATGGTTTTAAAATTTAAAAACTCAAAAAATAATAGGTTTCGGGTAAATCCAAACTCATACTCAATATACTCACTTACCCAATAATACCAATTTTTTATTTATTTATTTTTATATGGAAGAAGGAGAATACCAAAAGTTTTGGTCATAATCTTTCAAAAACAAAGTTTTGGTTATAAATCAATCTAATTTTTAATGACATAAGGAATCTCTATATTGAAAATCAAAACGTGTTAATTACAAATTAGGATGTTGCACTTTTTGGTTATTTTGATGCTAATGCAATTTTATGTCATACAAGTTTAGTTTGTTGCAAGTATTTTATGATGAAATTTATCATTTGATTCATCATTTATTATTTTATAATGCTAAAATATATTGAAAATAAGTTACACAATTTACAAAAAATTTTTTTGTAATTTTTATGAAAAAATATGAGGATTCATCATTTATTAATTTAATATTAAAAAAAACAGAAAAATAATTTGGGCAACTCCCTACCCAACCCAACCCAAACCAGAAATTAGTGGGTTTGTCTAAACTGATCTTATAGTATAACAAGTGATTATTTTATCTCACCCAAACCGAAGTATCATATACGGTTCGGGTCTTGGGTCGCCAAACCCAATCCAAATCGACTCACGTACACCCCTAGGGTTAACCCCTTATAAGAGCGACTATGCTCACCACTTTGGCAGAAGTAGGGAGGACCAACGGCCGACGCCTTTATCAAGATCACCCTATCTAGATGCATTTCTTGCAATAGAGCTGAAAATTCACTTCTTCTCTATCTATTAATCACCCATTCATATAAAGATATATTCAACATATATTATTAAGCTATTGATATTCTAGAGATCTTGGGATATATATATATATATATATATATATATATATATATTGTGAATCTGCTCAACTCAGGTTGTTTTCTCCTATATATGCGAAAAGTTACATGTTATTAATATATTTCTGTCCATGTTGTTTTTTATTTTTGAGTTTACTTTCACCTATTGATTTTGTGTTGTTTTTCTCAACTAGATCTGAGCGTCAAACCAAAATTCAATTCATGGAGTATCATCACAATTGTGAATGAATGGAAATCGTCAATGATGTCTTATATTTCTTCTTCTTCTTTGATGTTCTATGTTTTTATCATTTTTATGATAATTCTCAACGAGTGTGATTTCTTTGATTAAATATGGGTAAAAATGTGGGCATAAATGATGAGATGATTCTGTCTTGTTTCAAAAGGTAATAATCATGAAAATTTTATATTTTGACCTTGGTATTTACCACTATAGTTGATTTTGAATTGATTGCTTTTATTTTGATCAATAATGTGTATTTCTTATTTGAATTTGCAAGTTATTCCATCCGTTGACATGAAAAGATAGAAGATAGAAGAAACATATTAAATAAATGGATTCAATCTAATCTATTAACCATTTGTATTGTGATCCCGCAGTCTCTGTATCTCTTTGTTTAAATTTATTATAATTTTCGTTTTGCCGAAAAGAAGAAAAAAAAGGATGAAGTATCGAGTGGATGATTGTTGTATTGATGGATAAAATTACCACTCTTTGATTGTGATAGTTGTCCTTTAACTTTTCATCAAAATTGTTTGGATAAAAAAAGTATGTGCCTCGATTTGTGGTTATGTTGGGTGTTTATTTTATTTTCATTGATTTGTTTTATTTATTAGTTTCTCATTATGATTATTATTAGTATATTGTTTGTTAAGAATTATATGATATATTATCAAACTATTATTGTCAACAATTTTTAATGAATATTATGATTATATATCTTGCTACTAAGTGGCTTAAGTTGGTTGGAAATGCAGCTCGTGACAACAAGAAAGCCAAGATCATCTCGAGGCATTTGTTGTTGTCTATAAGGAATAATGAGGAGCTTGGAAAGTTGTTGGTTGGTGTTACCATTGCTCATGGTGGTGTTCTTCCTAACATTAACCCTATGCTTTTGCCAAAGATGACTGGAAAAAGCTGCAACTGCTAGTAAGACTCCATCTAAGGCCACCAAATATCCCAAGGAGGCTTAGATAGATGTCTTTAGATTCTCGATTTGGTGTGCAAGCATATCTTATGTAGCATAAATAATGTGCGTATACAGTATATCAAGCTCTGCGATTAGATGGTTTAATTCAATAAAAAAATTATGAAACACTAACTATAGTAAGACTCCATTCAAGGGTACAAAATCTCCCAAGGAGGCTTAAATATATGTCTTTGTATTCCCAGTTTGGTGTGCAAGCATATCTTATGTAACATAAATAATACATGTATACAATATACCAAGCTCTGCGTTTCGGATGGTTTAATTTAATAAAAAAAAATTTATGAAACACTAACTATAGTAAGTTTATTTTGACAATTGAAGTACATATGCTTTATCATCATTTGTGTATAACTCAAAATTGTTTTTAGTTTTGATTGTTCACTTCCTAAAAGATATACAGTGATCACTCAAATGATATATTAATAAATTAAGAAATTGATCAATACTACTAGTCAGTAGTGTAAAGATATGCTTTCTGATTTTATATAACCTTTTCAAGAGGCCATAAGTTGAATCCATATATTGAAATAGTGAACATAACCACCCAAGGGTTTCGATATTCTTCATTTTCACAACCTCATCGACATTACTAACAAAATATCCACCTTTAGTTCCCACATCATAACTCAATGCTTTCATCTCATCCGAACAATCACTCTTTTCATTCCTCCTCTCTTTCAACTCTCATTTCGCCCCAACTATGTGTGAAATATTTGATAAGAGTCTCACATTTAATAAAAGATGACTGATGTAGTATCAAAAGTAAGTATTTTTGTTTATCGTCTCCATAGGGACTGGTGCGATATTCTAAGCTGTTCAACAATCGATGTCGTTATGAGCTAAGGTTTCACAATGTTTTGTTTCATAAGCTATAAAACTACGAAATTATAAAAGGTTTAAGAGTTAACAGGGAAGTGATTATGCTGAGATTAAACTTCATCAACCTACTTATACGTATTCTCGGATTAGTGTTGAGGATTTTAATTATCAATTGATATTATCACATATTGTTCAACAACATCATTCGTGTCCAAATGATGTCGTAAGTTCTATTGAGTCGTTCAATCATCGATTTCCCAAACTACTAAACGATCCAATAGTCGATTATATCGTTGTATAGCTGATCTCCCAAACTATTAAACGATACAAAAGCTTTGGGTTCCAACATTTAAAGTGATTATCAAAACCTAAATTCCATGTCTAGAACAAAAGCTTTGGTAGAGGGTTATTCTAACCTAGATTCAAAAGGTATCTTTCAATAACAATTCAAACCCATAAGATTGTAATGGAAAACAAGAATAACTTCAACATCATAAGATAATTAAAATCAAACAACATCATAATCAAAGGGAATACATATTAGTAGAGTTGATTACATTTAATCCCAACAAAAAGAGTCTAGCTACTCATTGTCATGGTAATCTTACAAGGAGAAAAGAAGAGATGGAATGGAAGCAAGCCATGATGTCTCAATGTTCTTGTGAATCCCTTCAATCCTTGTGCTCTTTACTCCTTAAGGGTCTCTCTGTGTTTTCCTTCTTTTTTTTTCTCCCTAGAGTGGCATATGGTATGATAATAATTCTGGAATGAGGAAAGAGCTTTTATACTTATGCAGAATTTTATGAACTTGCCATGGAGAGTTGAGCTTTCTTCCCCAGTGGGTATCTGCCACGTCAGCTTTGAGGGATTAGGCCGCCTTAACTCGCCTCGCGAGTAATTTGCTCTCTATGGCACATTTGCTCCCCATGAACTCGCCATGGCGTGTTGGTGGCGGGTTGCCTCTGGTACTCTCTGCCTATACTCACCTTGAACTCGTCTTCTTGCTTGCCATGGCAAGTTGACCTTTTCACAAATTCTTGTTTTTCATTCTTTCTTCGTGTCTTGACATTAAATTCCTGCACAAATGGATAGAGTAAGATATAAAAAGCGTAATAGGGCAATTGTTCATCTTTTTGTCGGCTTTTCCTTAAATAACTTGTAAGACAAGTAACAAAAGTGCCTTAAATGTAACATGGAATTAACTACTTTCTGGAACTTATCAAACTCTCCCCAACTTAACTCTTTATTTGTCCTCAAATAAAAGATTCAAAAAGGACAAGTTAGGTACAAGACACAAGTACAAAGGGTTTGAAAACTTTTTCAGATGTATGATTCAAAAATGAATGCGTGGGCAAGTCTGAAGTTTCCCACTAATCCAAAAATCTACTACAAATATGAAATGAGTCCTATGCACAAAGTTCAAATCACACAGTTCAAGTCAATAACACACTTATTCACGAACCACACCTAACACACTTCTTTGTAAGTAGATAAACAAAGTGAAATCAATGAGTGAGGGTTATGAAACACACATCCAACAATCAAGTTAACATCCAGATCAAGTTAGGTTCCATCCAAATATCATTCCAAAAAGCACAAAAGCATGGATCATAAGGTCTTTTAGGGTTGTAACTTGGCTCGGATACAAAAGAAAGGACATTTGTGGGACAATTGAATTCAAATGGCCAAGCATAGAGGAACATTCTCTCTATATACATACAAAATGTAAATTTACAACATTCCCCTTAAATTCTAAACAAACCCTTGGTGATAAACAATCTACATCTTGATCTTGACAACTTATTCTATATTTATTTTTTTATTTTCTTTTATTTTTCTTTCTTTTCTTCTTTTTCTCTTTTTCTTTTCTTTTTCATGTACACATTTTGTTTTTTTTTATTTTTTTTTTGAATTTACATAACACTGTTGTCTTGATCAAAAATTAAAATTCACCAATTCACTTGACAATTAAGTTAACCTCCCTTTTCTCCCCAACTTGAATCAAAACATAACCCTATTTGAATGTTCCCCTATTATATGGCAAGGGAAAAATAACATGAAGGTTTAGGGTTCAACACTTAAAAAAAAAAAATCAGAGTCCTATAGTGCGTCAAAAATGAACTGAATTTGAAAAATTTAGGGCAAATTCATTAAGCATTGTGCATATGAATGTTGACATTTCATAATTGAGGACTCTGATTCATTCGGCTCAGATGGGGTTAGCAAATACTCGCTCTTCTCACAAGGTAGGCTATTTGTGGTCAAGTAGTTTTCACTCAATTTCAAAAATGCGTCTTGATCCTTTCCATGCTTTCACACGATTTGAAACAATTAGTAGAATTGACATAAAGCGACCGAGTTAAACAATGAATGTCGGTCTCCTGCATATAGTATAAACACATTGATGTTTCCTCACATTTAGGCTAATTCTAAGTGGTTTAAAAACAAATATGTTATTGCGGAGAACTAAATGAAATGACATTTGTGCAAAGTACTAGTTTCAGATTCAAGTAAACACCTAGAAAAAACAGGAAACAAGTACCTTGGATTTGCACAATTCAAACAATATCAATCATAATCATGCACCTCATGTTGATTCACTTATCTTTGGCTCATGCTAGAAAAATCAGGGACAACTTTAACCTGAGCCAACACCATTAGTTAATGCGAGCTTGTGGCAGACCATATAATGCCCTATTTATTTATCTAATTATTTTTGGTTGAGTTTAGAGTCTTTTATATGACTTATGTGATTTGTGTTGATTTATGACGTGTTGTTGTGTATTAATATTCATTTAAGTGGCTTATATTATT
>Ga0228710_1003885_pt1 | contig 23692 bp, 5 predicted proteins | sample MedpolnodulmetaG_FD_177995 | JGI IMG/M metagenome (GOLD analysis project Ga0228710, IMG submission 177995) | Root nodule microbial communities from Medicago polymorpha collected in Santa Monica, California, United States - pink nodules | ecosystem: Host-associated > Plants > Roots > Nodule...
CTTCTAAGACAACAATAGCAACAAAATGAAATGGTAGCATACATAACAAAAAGGTTTGAACATTGAACATCAAGATACATTACGAAAGACTTCGTGATAAAGAACATTTGAGGTCCTATTAGTGTTCTCTCCATCTCCATCAACGATTAGTATTTTCAAACCTAGTTTTGAAGTGACTCTGGAAATTGCAACATACAACTGACCATGCGAGAACACGTGACTCAGCAAATAAATTCCAACATTTTTAAGTGATTGCCCTTAACTCTTGTTGGTTGTCATAGCAAATGAAACAGATATTGGAAATTGTCTTCTTTGAAATTTGAAAAGAATTTTAACATCAGACATGACAAAGATAACCTGGGTATGAAAACTTTTTCACCGATGTTACTTCTAGATATAACCTTTGCTTCAAGCACAAATTTTCTCATTCTAGTTATGATTAACCTTGTTCCATTGCATAATCCTAACTTTAGATCAATATTTCTCAAAAGCATAATTGGAACTCCAATCTTCAATCTTATCTTGTGATGTGGGAGTCCTAAAGCATTTATTATGTTGAGAAATTCTAGAGTGTGGACATCATCAACATCATCACAATTTCCATTCTGTGTCAATGGAGTATCATAGCTCAAATATGTCTTTTCTTCACCGGGCATCAAATCTAACATGTAATCGTTGATCTGAAGTTTCGATTGCCATCAATATTTTTTGCAAATCATTAAGTTCCACCAATATTTTTCGCAAATCATTAAATTGCACTCATAGAAATTAATTGAATTTTTATATATCATTAAGTTGAATTTTCGCATATCATTAAGTTCCATTAAATTCCATTGTGATTATTCACAATGGCATATCATTAAGTTTTAACCTAAAGTTTCGATTGCCATTAATATTTTTTTAACCATTTGATATCCTTATTTGAAATGTTATTCAAAACATGATTTTTATGATCTATACAATATTTTTTGTTGAATGCTAGTTAAAACTAAAAGTTTATTATTCAAACGAAGAAACATTTTAAAACCATTATTTTGTCTCCATAAAGGATTATGGTACAATATTAATTGTCGGTAAACAATCATCCATAAATTGCATTTAACCTCAATAGTCAAACGAAGAAACATTTTAAAACCATGATTTTGGCTCCATAAAGGATTATGGTACAATATTAATTGCTGGTAAACAATCATCCATAAATTACATTTAAGCTCAATAACGAAAAAACATTTTAAAACCATAAATTGCATTCAATATAAAATAGAGCACATTAAATTGGAAAGATATTACTTTTTATTGCATTGAAATCAAAAGAGAGCACATTAAACTGGAAAGATAAACCATAAATTGCATTAAAAAGTAAAGAAAATTCAAAAACATCAAAATGGATCTAAAAACATAAATCCTAAAAACTGCACTCCATCAATTGCACTGCAGACATCAAACTCTCACGACAGCTGGGCGCTTGACTTGGATCTAATGAAGCTGAAAAGGATTAAAAGAAATTAGTGCAAGTTGAAATATATATGGAACAAAACATAAGAGATCAAGAAAGAAGATGAAACATGGTTAGATTTTGCGGTGTTATTTGTACCCTTCAAGCAGTGCAATGCTAAGAGAGTTTGTGCATCACTTTCCATTGTTAAGTCTAAACTATTTTGACGTAAAAATGATGGCAGGGGAGGATAATTGGAATGCATTCGTTAATATACATGAAAGGTTATGAGATCTACGGCTGAGATGTAGGGGTGGTTAACTCAAATGATGGAACTTTAATAATGAAAGGTTATGAGATCTACGGCTGAGATAAAGGGAGTGGTTGACTGAGTTGATTGACATTAATTACGTATTAGGGAGAGAAAAAGAGGATGATTAACACTGTTTTCAATTGTCATTAGGACGTTTCTGTATGAGAGATAAAGTAAGGAGTTTGAAAATAGAGTTTGAATCAAGGATTGTGATTAAGTATGTGGTTGGGAGATTAGATTAGCAATAATTACATGTTTAAGAGGGAAAAATACAAGAGATTAGAGCAAACATGCTAGTTCATTAAGTTTAACTTTTATAATAAAGGATGTATTTCGGCAAAAGTGTGATTTTAGGGTACACTACTAGAAAAAGCAAAATTAGCGAGGGAAATTAGTGACGGAAAAAATGAAATTCCTCACAAATTCCTTGGTCACAAAATTTAGTGACGGAATTAGAGAGGGATTTCACGTTTTCCCTCACTAAATATCCCTCACTAATTTTTGTTTTTTTAATAGTGGTTGTTACAATAAGAATTAAACATTTTCAATTATCTAACGATAATGATTAATTTACAATGTAAATAATTTTACAGTGACATTGCATATGAATAAAAGTCACTTGTTGGCATATCACTCCTCAATCTTGTGGTCTTTTAAACTAGCATCATGAAGCACAAATATTTAGGTAAATATTATAACATATAGAATATTTTAATGAATTAAATAATATGACAAACTTATCTCTTCACATGTTTCATATAATGAGACTCTTTTATTTACAATGAGATCCTTATTTTTATTTTTTTATCAAAGCAAACTTAACTTATATCATTAACTAAAAAAGATTCAATACAAAGAGTATGAATCTCAAAAACATGACAGCTGGACCAAGAACATGGCACCCTAACAATCGTATGAGAAACCATATTCGTTTGATGCATGGCAAATTTTATCTCAAAGTTGAAAAATAAAGCTAGCATAGTTAAGTCATTTCACATCACTTACTTACTATACCCTCACAAGAAAGACATATGCCACTTGGTTTTGGTACACATTTCATTGTCACACCTCGTCGTCTTATGGTTGGTGTGCCTTCAATTTAGTTAAAACTATGGGCTATTGCTACAGACTGACATTTTGATCAAAATCAAAACCATTGTTTATTTGGCAGGTTATGACAAGTCGAACTTCATGTTGACATAGCTCATTCCTTGCTAGCTATAATACATCGCTATAGCATTTGGAGACTTTCTGCTATATATTGAAAAGTGAAAACCTCTCTTTCCAACGTAATTTTTTATGTCGCAATATATCTCCATGCTTAATTAGAGACAATATTTTGGGGTACCTTACCTTGATCCTCATCATTTCATTCCTTGCTTAATTGGTGACTATATTGGAATTTGGAAGTAACCTTGATCATCCTCTTTCTGATTTTTCTAGGAATTCTTTAGGTGTCTTCGATTTTGGAAGCATACTATCCTTTTTGTAATAATTTAATTTGTTATAAAACTTATAAAACATGGATCGGTGATTGATTTTATATATAATCATATTATGATAGTCTTATACGTAAACATTTTTTTTAAACAAATATACCACACTTTAAAAATTCACATATGCATTAATTAATTTACTTTGAACCTTATGTTTTAATATATTATTATAAATTAATTAAAAGTTATTTTAAGAAAAACAAATAACTATTTAAGTTAATAGTAATTGTCCCCGTGAGCTTAGCTCAGTTGGTATGGACAATGCATAATATATGCAAGGTCTGGAGTTCGAACCCCGGACACCGCAAAAAAGTTAATAGTAATTATTACTAGCTTTTTTTTAATTGTATAGAATAATATATGACTGTATCCGGAGTTGTATAATATAATCCAAACTTTAACAAAAATTAAAATTAAGAATTTATTTAAATAAAAATTGAATACAAAGAGTGAATCTATAAAAATAAGTAGAGTAATGTATAATTAATACAGAAAAAGTTAACAATTAAAACTTATCTCATCTTATCAACGAGGATATCTATCGGAAATGGTTGAGAGATGTACTTACTTTTAGTATTTGACACACATCGAATATGATCATCTCCAATTCATGTGGGGGAAAAAACTTATCGCACACGTTAGAAGGAAAAAATAATGTTTATTTTTTCTAGTTCTATAAGATTCAACAAGGTTTTTTTACTTCACTAGTGTAGACAAACAAAATTACCAATATAGAAGTCGTGTTTAACATGTGCGGCTTAGATTTTTTTTTCATATGAGTCAATTTTTTTAGGAAGCTAAACTATCATATCTGAGACATTGAGACGAGTATACTTCAATGTCTTAAGTTAAGACATCATGCCAAACCAACTAGGTTTTTTCCTATTAGCCATACATGCAAGTGTGACTTACATTAAAAAAAATGGTTTTGTAACTAGGACACAAGTTAAGAAATTCAAAAGCAAATTTTTTTATTAAAAATAATAATATTTTGACTCAAAAAATTGAATAAAGTTGAACAAACGAACTCTAAGACGAATATATTAAGTTTCTTAATATATGCTTCAAGAATACATATTATCACTTGTCTTAAAAATATTAAATTCATGCTCATTTGATCACATGTGCATCTTTTAGGTAATTATTTTTTCAACTACACTATATTGATAAGATCACATGTGCATCTTTTAGGTAATTAGTTTTTCAATTACACTATATTAATAATTTTGTTGGTCAAATTATACTTGTGAGGTAAAAAAAGAAAAACTTTTCTAAAATGAACATTATGGTTTCATATTCATGACCCATTTTGATATGTGCCTCAAGGCACATGTTATCATTTTCATTTTAATATTTAAGAGATGTATATGGCTTTACCAATCTAGTTCTTTATTTTAATTTTTATATAGATTTTCTACACCAGAGGTAATTCTATTACAAACTTGTTAGACATATATTAAATTCCCTCAAAAAAAAGACATATATTACATGTGGTTGTATCTCTCAGCATGGATTAGAACTTTGTGTGTCATGTTTGTGAGTGTTTAGTCTCTTACGCTAAATTCAACCTTATAGATGAATCTATTTCTTTTTTATATATGATGTTTCTAACCTAATTAAGAGTTATATGTTGTAATATATATTTGTCTTTTTACTGCTTTTCGATCTTGAGTTATTTTGGGACGGGAAAATATCTCTATTTTGGTTTTCATATAACTATTCCCCCTTTTTTGTGAATCCAAAGCATTGGTTGAAAACTTTTATTATTAGCATTGCTTGAAAACTATTCCCCCTGGATTCAAAGTTTTCAACTTCACTGGTTTCTTTAAAAAAAAAAAACTATAAAACTTCACTGACATGTTGCATTTGGAAGCCAGTCATGTACCGTAATAATTGAAGAAAAAAAATTAGCAGCCGACACCTAAATGCATAAAAGGTTAAGACATTACCGATCAATGTTTTGTCGTTAAACAATTAGTCAAATGTTAATATTTTTTTTTTTTACAAATTAGTTAAATGTTAATTGGTTTCATCCAAAATTAAGTGTAAGAAAATTGGTGATGATGAAAGAGACTTGAGTGCATTACCCGACTAAAATCCATTTCGCTTTCTTCATGTGCTCTAGATCTACAATTACCTGCTACACATTCCAATGGATAAATTCTGGTAATTATTATGAATGTGATTACTTAAAATATACATGGTGGCTTCTTAAACTAAATTATATAAATTGTTATCATTAAAAAGCGACTTTAGAGCTTATAGCAACAATTGTATCTATTTGTTCACGGGTTGGATTAAGTTAGATTTAGGTCATTGGTCATTTCAGCCCCCACCTATAAAAATGGAAGGATGGATAATATTTTATTAATTCACACCATTGGAAGAATTTCCTTATTTTGTATGAAGTCAAATAAAAACTACAGCCTCAACTCTTGCAAATTATCTGCAACATGTTACACAATAATCTACATTATATATCTATTAAAAATCTTAATATCTATCTAAAAAAAAATCTTAATATCTTGTACAAACATTGTGTATAAAACTTCATTAGATCAGTTATAACAAATTACATAGACATATAAAGTTAGAGTACTTTTGATCGGAAAAAAAAATGGTTAAATATGTCATTGGTCCCTACATTTTGCGCTCTTTTAAAGAATAGTTTCTACATTTCAATAAATATTTTTAAAATCCCCACATTTTATCTCTGTTACCGTGTTTAGTCTCTGCTGTCAGTTTAACTAACAGAATGCATCACAATCACATCTTCATCTCCCTCTACAGGATCAGTGCTTATCATTACTCCAATTCCAACCAACTTCATCCCCTTTCCAGAGCCACCCAATACAAACCCATTAGAAAACATAAGCTTTAATGTCATAACCAAACCCACATGATTTTCCTTACCATATTTTGTATTTGTTGTTAATTTTTGTCTCAATTTTCTGTAATATTTCTTTGTTTGTGATGAATTGAGTGAAATTGGTAGCGGAGTTTATGGTTGAAATCAAAAGAGGATTGAAACTGGTAATGGAGGTCTTCAAAACTTCTTCACTTCTCTTTCTCTAGTTCCGTTCCAAACAATGTTTCTTCAATTTAGGGATTTAAATCCCCAAATTACTTCTTCCTCCTCTCTGATTCTTCTCCATCATCATTGATTTTTTTCCTCTTCTGCATTCGGCTTCTTTGATTAAGGCACCAAAAACTATACCCAACATGGAAGAACAAAAAACCCACATGACTGTTAATACTCCATCTCCAATTTCACTCAATTGAGTTTGTAAGGGTTCATTCAAAAATCATTGGCTTCCTCATCTTCCTTGTTAACAACAATAAAAAAATCCAATAAAGAAGTCATGGGATGAAGGTAGAGTTCGCGAGAAAGAAGGAGATTGATTTCAGAATTTGGGGATTTAGGGTTTGATATATGGACCAGGTTGTATTTCACGTATATTTTTCAATCCAACCCATTTTAAGAAGTATAAAAAAATAAAAAAAATTGAAACATCACCATTCCGTTAGCTGACTGTGAAAAACTTGACAGCAGGGACTAAACACGGTAACGGGTATAAAATATAGGGATTTTAAAAATATTTATTAAAATGTAGGGATTATTCTTTAAAGGGGGCAAAATGTAGAGACCAAAAACATATTTAATCAAAAAAAAATAAAGGATTGGAGACGACAACTACAATTGTACTATGTTTAATTGTAAAGCTATTTCAGGAACCGGACAAATTGAGGGTGCAAGGGATATGATAAAAACTGAAATTATTGTCATTCACTAAACCATAACACAACTTTTCGTCTAAAATATAAGTTATTAAAATATCAAAATAGTATGTTATTCACCAAACATTGTATAAGATATTAAAATTGTTCAATATCATACAAATTTGTAATATGTTGTTATGTCTTATCTTGTATCGTTCTATTTTGTGTTGCTCTGTTCAGTACATACATTTTCAGCAAATCAAACGCGCTCATACTATTCAAGGACATGGTGTCTATACAAGTTAAGACAATTTGGCTTGGGTGAGGTGATATAGACGTACAACCGTATAGCTTATGGGTCAATTCTAACATGTTTTTAGAAGTGATTTTGTGTACCATGCACATATAAAATGGTACTCTATCAAGCACAAATGTCTTTTTTACCATCAAATCAATAAATTATATCATATATCATTTCATTTTAATTTTTATCTTTATTGGTAGAGTTTATTGATCAAATAGTTTTAATTATTTGTGTTAAATATGTTTTTAGTCTCTATAAATATGTCAACTTTTTGTTTTAGTCCCTCTAAAAAAATTCTTCAACTTTTAGTCCCTCAAAATTTTTCCATATTCACGTTTGGTCCCTCCTTTAAAGTAAACTCATATGTAGAATTTATATTTTTGAATATAATTTTTCAGAAAAATTAATAATATTATAGAAATCTCTCCAAAAAAATTAGAACTTTTTAACAAAACATGAATTTTTATATTTTTTACAGTTAAAAATTCATATTTAAGTTGTGTTTTGTTAAAAATATTCTATTTTTTTAGAATACTTTACACATTTCTGCACAATTTTATTAAAAAATACAAAAATTAAATTAAAAATAGGGATCAAAAGTAGTGATTCAATATTTTTTAGGGACTAAAACGAAAAGTTGGTATATTTATAGAGAACAAAAACATATTTAACCCAAACTATTTTATACATGATACGTTTGTCTCACTTGTACATCATATAATTGGTCTCTAAAAATATATTAACTAGCGTCCTTTGTTTTCAAATTCCGTAAACCGGTCACTAAGAACATAAAAGTATTTGGGGTATTTTTATTTTGTGAAAACATTTTTAATTTTCTAGAATATATATTTTTAAGCAAAAGTGAATTGCAAAAATTTAAGCGAGATTCTTTCATCACAAGTTTGCAATTATGGTGAAATCAAAGAATTTAACTATCTTAGGTTGTAAACTAAGAATATTTTATTAACAACGAACCAAAAACAAGCATGGAGTGCATGCATATTACCAGAATCTAAAGAAAAAACATCAAACAAAACTAAAGGGAAACTATGTCGATTATGGGACCCTGATTGACTGTCGTTGGTAATTTGCCGTATTCACGCAGTCATGTATTTTCGGCCGTCCTATCATGATTGGATGGTCCTGATTTGAGAACATAATTATAAATAAAAATTAAATACTTTTTTTTCTGAACTGTTTAATTAAGATCAAACGGTTATTAATGTAATAAATACGTGACTGTGTGATAAAATTGACTGCAGTGAATCATAATTAGTCGATTGTGACAACAATTCTCCAAAATAAATCTAGGTGGAAGAGTCCACCAAGTATAATGTTTAGATGAAAAACCAAATCCCGCCGTAAATATGAGAGATAACAAATTGCATTTGTGAACACGATTACAAAGCATTGTGTTGTCGATTTTTTAATCTTCATATGATAAATCGAGAATTCTTAAAAGTCTTCACCGATAATGACTACTCTTGAAGATTTTCGGTCTATTATATGAAGATTAAAAAAAGCGTTCATAATTGCGGCCAACAAAACAATTTGTCACCGATAATTCCAACCCTTTTGAAGAAAAAACAAAGTAGACAAGAAAAAAGATGTATCAATACGACAATCAATGGAAGTCCAAAGTCAACTCTAAATGTTAACATCAAGTTGATTACAATCGATTCTAAGGTGAAAGATCAATTTAGTCTATCACCGGTGGACCAGAGCAAATTCAGTCTATCATCGATGAACCAGAGCAAAATTACCATTAGATTCAATCAATGGTCATTTAGGAGCAAAATTAAGCATTGTCGCACACAATCTTGCCCCTATTAAACTTTTTTTTTGTATTCATCGTCTTCAACCTCCTTCCAATTTAGGAGCGGTGCTACAAAAGACAATCTGTACAAAAAATTGAGTACGTCGTCAAAAAGTTTATGGGGTTTGCTAAAAACATAATTTATAGGTTAATTTGGAGGTGGTGACCATTAAAATTTAAACACAAAAATTTAAAAATATGGCTTATTGGAATGATAGTGATATTTGTACAACTAATTTTTGTACTTTTGTTACAACCACTCTTTCTTCTTTTTTATTGGATAAAAAGAATAGAGAGAGCATGAAGAAGAGAGAGAATAAAAACACATGTGAGTATAAGAGATATGATTGTCACAAAAGTTGTCAAAAAGTGGTTGTACAAATATCATTTCTCTATTTGAGAAATGATTTTTGAACATCTGTTTTGTGACAACTCTCTCTCTCTCATACTCTCATTATACTTTTATTCTCTCTCTTCCTTTTTCTCTCTCATTGTCCAATAAAAGAGAGGAAAAAAGGTTGTCACTAAAAGTTGTTAGAAATTGGATGTCAAAATATCATTCCTCTTAGATATAATATGATTGTGTGTGGATAGTTGTAATTGTTCTTTTTTTTTTTAATTCTAATAAATCTAAATTGCTAATCTCATTTCATGGTAAAAATTAAACGGTCCACCGGTGAGGACTTTACCGATCCATCACCTTAGACGTCACCATTGACTAATACTCCCTCTGTTCTTTTTTAAGTGTCTTTTTAGGATGAATTTTTCGTTCATATTTAACTGTCGTTTTTGTATTTTTAAGGGTGTGATTTGTCAATTATACCCTTTGTCAATTATTCTTATATTTTTCAATAAAACTAATTAATGGTATATATTTGAAAAACTAAAGTTTGTTTTTTAAACAAAATTTGTTTGTTTTGTTTTAAAACAAAATTTGTTTCTTGTTTTCTTCAAATTTAAACAAAATTTTGTTGCCTATGAATATGATACTAGTTCCATGAAGAGTTAAAATTCTACAAATAACATGAGTAGTAGTACTTGTTAAAAATTTCAAGAGATATGCACAATATTTTGAAAATTTATGAGAGAAAGATAAAACATGCAAAAAAAAGTAGGAATTTGTTTGAGAAATAGAGTAGTAACTAACAATTGTTTCTTACATATTAAATTTATTGGAAAGATAAAAAGTGTGCAAAAAAATAAGAAATTATTAGTGGATTAAGATAAAGGTATAATAGGAAAAAAATGTGCAAAAATACACTTCGCTATTTTTGTGTTAAAATTTTAAAACGACGCTTAAAAAGGAACGGATGGAATATGAAACTAATGATGTGTTCTACTTGCCCACAATGATAATAGAGATAATATGGTACAACTTTTTGAACAAATGTACTCATTTATATGAAATTTACTATGAATAAGTCCTCAAAGAAAAAAGGATTTGGATGGAGGAATTGAAAGGTCCCCAAATAAGCTTTGCCCATGACTTATCATAAGCAAAAAACTTGACAAAAATTATAAGTATTTTTAACTGATAGAGATCCTGATGAAGAACCCTTCCAAGCAAGAAAATCAACGGTAAGACACCTTAATATAGACAGCTAAAAAATTTCTTCAACTAAATAGGGATTCGCTGATAATGATCTACAATGTATTCTATTACTCTATAAGTTAGCAATTTTTGGACCTTGCAGAGAAAAAGAAAAGGAAAACATAACCTTTGAAAGTCATTTGTTAGTCCCAAGTAAAATAGATGACTCATCCCCAATCTTTCTTGTAAAATTCGCTTAAACTGTACTTCTTTCGTCCCTTAATAAGTGAGCCTTTTGTAAAAAAATATTGTTTTAAATTAACTGACTCATTTCACTTTTCAATGCAATATTAATTACGTTTTTCCAATTATAATTCTAATTAACATTACTTTCATCACTTTCAATTCAATATATTCTACTTTGCATTTATGATAATGGTAAATAAATCAATACTCCATCCGTTTCAAAATAAGTGTCGTTTTAGCAAAAAAAAATTGTTTCAAAATGAATGTCACTTTCAGTTTTCAACGCATTAATAACTTTTTTTTTCCAATTGTACCCTTAATTAAAACTGTATACATTACTTCCAAAGTATTATTTTTTTTCTTTAACGAAAAACAACCAATAGTTGATTAGGTTAATTTGGTAAAATAACATCTCTCTTTCTTTTAATCAATGCATTTCTTAATATGTGTCTAAAAACCTTAAAATCTCTATAACGTCTCTTTCATACATTTATATAAAGGAATGAAGACTTGAAGATTAGTAGAGATTCAACAACATTTAAACTGTGTCAAAACTCTGTTGAAATTGTTGTGCATCAAATGCTTAGAATTTCTTAACAAATTTCATATCTTAGAAATTCTAGAGCCTTAAGAGTTTGATTTGTTTTGTATTGTGAACATCACTGATTGTATATCAAGTGTTCAAACCAAACTTATTTCTGTGTAATTTGTTTGTTAAGAAGTCTCTTGCTTTTGTGCTTGAGCTTAGGAAATCTCTTGTTTTTGCAATCATATTTGATTATAGTAAAAATCTCCTTGAAAGTACAAGGAGACTGGACTACTTCCAGATTGTGGAAGGAACCAGGATATAATTGTTTTGTGTCTTTCTCTTCTCTCACAAGCTATCTTTACTTTATCCACTGCATTAGACTCTGAACATTGTTCCAGACTCTGAGCTCTGGACTTAGTTTAAAAAGAAGAAAAAATTAACATAATTCAACCCCCTTTCTTACGTTTTTCTCACCTTCAATAACATGTTGCAAACATCTAACTTAAAGGAGCGTAAGAGTGTTGACCTATAATTTAATATTTTTTTTATTAATTTCATATATTGGATTAATATTTATTTTAAAAAAATAAATAATAGTTACTAGTTTTTTTTTAATATTTCATATGTTTCAAACATAATTTATCATCATCATTCCTTAATGTAAAATTTTATTATAACATGTGTTATTGTTTGTATTAAATCTATCACTTAATCGTGTCATTAAAATATTAATTTAATAAAAAAAGTTAAAATTGTAATTTAGATATATCCAAAATTCAATTCAAATTAAACTGGATTAAAAATTGTGTCATTAAAATATTAATTTTAATAAAAAAATTAAAATTGTATTTTAAATATATCCAAATTAAAACCCCATTAAATTGAATCGAATTGGTTTAGATTTGTTTTAAGGATTTATCCAAATCGAATCACATGCAATTTTATTTCACATTTTTTATTTTATTTAGAAATGTTAACTTGTGCCCTTGAGACATAAGTTAAGAAGACAAGTGTAGAAGGTTTTTCTTAGAACTTGTGCATTCAATGTCTTAAAATTGCAAAAGTTATACTTTCAATATAAAATTTATTTTTAATTTCTATTTTAAATTCCTTAACTTGTACCCTAAGGACACAAGTTAACACGACCCTTTTTTATTTCAACTAATTAAAACTGCACCGGGATACCTTAGTTAGTAAGAACAAAGTCTTCTTTCCTAATGGAATTCATTTGTTTAGAAATATGTCTAACTTTCACCATTCAATAGAACAAAAATCGTGCTCCTATCACCCTCAAAGAACAAATTAACTCTTCATTTTACATCCAAAAAACATCTTGACGGTGCTATACTTGGTTACGCTAGATTGAGCATTCAATTCCAATTTAAGGGCCTTTAATTTACCTGAAAGAATAAACTTAGGACAATCAACCACATAATTATACCAAATGTTTTCCACCACGTGGGTGATATCTGGAAGATGAGATACATTTAAGTAAGTTAATGTGATGGAAAAAAGATAAAATGGTAATTTTAGGATAATACATTTTTGAACATAATGGAAGTAGTAATTCTCTTATCATTTTCAGTTGTTTTAAAAAGTACTTCATCCCATCAAATTTATAAACAACTTAGTTTTTTTTAGATTTATTAAATAATTGATGCATCTGAAATATAATATAGTTCAAATAATCACTTATTTAATCAAGAGTTTTTTTTTCTCTTCATTAACAAATAAAACTAACACTTATATAAGATAGTCCAGATATAATACTTATATAATATAGTCCATTTTTTTTAAAGTATACTATAGTCCATGTATAGTTTAAATACATCGTTTATGTATTATAGTCCAGATACAAAGACAATTATCATTCGAAGAGTTTTTTCTTTTTATTAACGAATAAAACTAATACAAATTTTTAGAAAATACAGATGAAAAATAATTTTACAGAGTAAATGGACTCTACTATTGTCCTCGTGAACTTAACTCAGTTGGTTAGGACAATACATAAAATATACAAGGTTCGGAGTTCAAACCCTAACCACTGCAAAAAAAAAACGGACTCTAATATTTAATAGGAACCGATCGAGAACATAATACAAATAAATCATGCTGGAATTTGAAGAAAAAATACAAACCTAAAGAGAGGGGCTAAGTAATACCATGTTGGAACTTGAAGAAGAAAAACCATGCTCTAACTCTAAGTAACTAAGTAAGGTAGTGCATTACAACAATTGAGATAAGTACGACACATTATGATGATTATGAGCTGTTAAATGATGTTGTAGGAGAAACATTATTATAACTTACAAGGACTAATAATGAAAGAGAACGAGAGTGTACGTGAGTGTAGGAGACATATTATTATAACTTATTATAAATATTTAAACGTTGATATAATTTTGTCGATCGATAAATCACAACCAATTCATAATTAAATATATATAATAATTTTTAGGTAAAATTACACAATTAGTCCCTTAATTTTATTTTAGGTAACACTTTCGTCCTTTATCTTTTTTTTGTCACGATTTAGTCTTTTATGTTATAAAATAGCAACATAGTTATCCTTTTATATGAAAAAAATAATCAAAAACTCCAAAAAAAATTCATCAAACTCATAGACAAACGCAAATCTTCATCATACAAGCCTAGAAAATAAAATTTCTTTGAAAAAAATCTCATAAAAAATGATAAGATATTGTCATTTTATAACATAAAGGACTAAATTATGACAAAAAAAGATAAAAGACGAAAGTGTTACCTAAAATAAAGTTAAGGGACTAATTATGTAATTTTGCCTAATTTTTATTATATTTATTACATTGATGGTAAAAAAAAATTGTTACTATTTAAAAGTCATAAATATATTCTAAACATATAATCTTAACTAAAATAAAAAAATTCACCCCTAAATAATAATCGAAATTTCATAAAAAAGATACTGTTTATAATTTACATTTACATGTATTAGCGCAGTAAAAAAATGGATAAATGAGTACAGGGTACCGGAAATTAATAAGGTTAATTGGTAAAAAAAATATTTTTCTCTCTTGATTTATATGAAATGACATATTATGACAATTTTTTGGAACAGGGAGGGTATTGTTTTTTACACCTTTTCAAAAGCCATTCAAGGATGAATATAGATTTTTCATGCATCAAACACAAGAATCATTGGCATAACATGCTTTGGAACACACACACATATACTTAAATTAATGGTTGGAGTATCAAATTTAAAAATATTGTTGTCAATACATACCCCGTCAATCATCTTTTTTTACCCAATAAACATTGAAATGTTGCTTCTTTCATTAAGCATAAAAACATCAAAGTCTAGCAAAATGTTGTTTTTGGGATGACACATTTCATATAGTTTAAAGGATGCTTGATTCGATTACAAAAACAAAATACTAATAATTCTAGCACAAAGTTTAAAGCAAGATTATAAAGCTTCATAGCATGTGGATATTCATTTAGAAATATAGGATTAGGATTGCCCCTTTCATCACGGGTCTAATAGCACCACTTGTCACTACATGTTAAAAATGTCCTCTAGTACATCACCGCTTTTTACTTGATTCCCCTTGTCCATGAAAAAATCAAAACAATATTTGGACACAAAAACTTGCCCCCACTTTCCTTTTTCTTCTGCCCTAGTTTGTTTGAGACTCATATTTGATCAAATTTGGCTATGAATTCAAACAAAAAATTCACTCTGCCCATTGCATGTGTGGGGCCCACATATAAATCCATGAAGGATTTCAATGTCCATCCAAGTCAATGATTCAACATATAACATTGAATAATTTAATTCCAATTTGCAGTATTATGATTTAGATTGATTGCTGCAATACGGTCCGTGAATGTGACTCACGAGAAAGAGGTATCAAAATTTCAAGGTATTTTATTTATTTTTTTACAATAAAATTTCAAGGTCTTGTTCACCATATAAACCTCCTCACTCACACCCAATTCTCTTAAGTGTATGACTTCATAGTACACTACACTACTTTCTTTGAAACATGGCTAACTATGCTCTAGCCAATGTTTTGATCCTTCTCTTGAACTTGAGTACCTTACTCAATGTTCTTGCTTGCCCTTATTGTCCTTACCCAAGCCCTAAACCACCTTCACATCACCCTCCTATTGTTAAGCCACCAGTTCACAAACCACCAAAGCATTCTCCTACTCCTAAACCACCAGTTCACAAACCACCAAGATATCCTCCTAAACCATCACCTTGTCCACCCCCATCATCAACACCAAAACCACCACATGTTCCAAAACCTCCTCATCATCCTAAACCCCCAGCAGTACACCCACCACATGTTCCAAAACCCCCAGTAGTACATCCACCTTATGTGCCAAAACCACCAATTGTTAAACCTCCAATAGTGCATCCACCTTACGTACCAAAACCCCCGGTTGTGAAACCACCACCATATGTCCCTAAACCACCTGTTGTAAGACCACCCTATGTACCTAAACCACCAGTTGTGCCTGTAACACCACCATATGTTCCTAAGCCACCAATTGTGAAACCACCAATTGTTTTCCCACCCCATGTTCCTCTACCTCCAGTTGTACCATCACCACCACCTTATGTGCCAACACCTCCAATTGTGAAACCACCAATTGTTTTTCCACCAATTGTTCCTCTACCTCCAGTTGTACCATCACCACCACCATATGTGCAACCACCACCTATTGTAACACCACCAACACCAACACCTCCAGTTGTGACACCACCAACACCACCTAGTGAAACACCATGTCCTCCGCCACCACTTGTACCTTATCCACCACCACCAGCACAACAAACATGCTCCATTGATGCTTTGAAGTTGGGTGCATGTGTTGATGTGCTTGGTGGACTCATACATATTGGTATCGGTGGAAGTGCTAAACAAACATGTTGTCCATTGCTTCAAGGACTTGTTGATTTGGATGCTGCTATATGTCTTTGCACCACTATTAGACTTAAACTTCTTAATATCAATCTTGTTATCCCCCTTGCTCTTCAGGTTCTCATTGATTGTGGCAAAACTCCACCAGAAGGGTTTAAGTGCCCAGCTTCTTAATCATATATGCACAAAGCTAGTACATTTATATTTTGAAGGTAACTATTTAATTCAACTTTATATACTTTTCTTTTAGTAAAATTTCTGTGCATGCAATATGAATAAGGACTAAAATAAATATTATAAAGAGCAATTCCAACGTGAACAATATTGCCGGGAATGTAATAAAACACTGATGATCAAAAGTAAAATGTAGTATATTTGTAGGGAATAAAAACAAAAATTTCATATATTTGCATGGACTAACTAAAAGCAAAAAATTAATATATTATGTCACTTAGCTGTGCTCGCTACTTTTCTATTGCTAAAATCATGTTAATAAAATTTGTTTACATGTTTGTACCAAAAAAAAAATTGTTTACATGCAATTTCATTGATTAAAATTTTATACTATGTGACCTAGATGTGTTAATGTTTACAGGAATTCTATGGATATTAGTTTGCTCGGAATAAGGTTTACAAGTTAAAAGAGATGTAGTGAAAAAATTGTCATTGTTTCTCGTTCAAGTTGGTGTAGGGATACGAACTGAAGGACAAGAACGTAGTAGAATTGTACTTTGATTGAAATTATGTAACTGGATGAAGACTAAAAAATATTCTGCACTTCACGTAGTAGTCGTCGTCATGCATTAATATGACATAGTCTTTCAATTTAATTATTATTATTTTCTGTTTCTTTCTTTTTGTCACTTTCTTTCATTGCGTATTATGCTGTGTGTGTATGTCAGCGTTTGTAAGTTCAACCCGTGAGTGCTTTGGGGAAATGTATAATAAGTTCTTTTTATATTTTCTTCAAAATGCTTGATTCTCATCTTACACATTTCTTCATATTATCCGGAATATTGTCCTTTAATTTAAAAAGAAAATTACAAACAAAAATCTTGAAAGAAAGAATAAATAGTGTGATAATTTTTCTCCTTATGCTTGATTAGCAAATTGGAGGACCCACTCGAATATTAAAAATGAAACCCTAACAAAAAAATTAGTGTTAATTTAAACAATATTAAAAATTAACAACAAATGTTATTGTGATTTTAATTTGTTCTATTGATATTTTTGTTGGTGAATGTTAGTGGGTTGGGTCTAATTTATATAATCCTTTCTCTTTTATTTTTGTCAAATAATAAGTGTATGGTTTAAATCTATCTACTATTATAATAAAAGAAAATTTTACTATATATCTCCAACCATTATACTCATACTTCTATAAATATTTGAAGTCCTCGTAAATTAGAGACTCAGCTTCACATAACTTCTTGCTCTTGCCCAAAGATGGGTATGTTGTTTTTTTTTTTGTCAAGTCTATAACTCACACAATTTAATTGTGGAGAAGTGGAGTGTCCGGGTTCGAACCCCGGCCCCTGTATATAAAATGCAATATCCCTACCAACTGAGTTAATCTCACGGGGGACGACGATGGGTATGCTGTTTTAGTATTGTGAATTAGAGACAAAACTTCTATTTAATGATTCTGTTTGGAGAGCATTTTTTTTTGTTTTGTTTTGTTTGGAGAGCATATTTGCTAGTTTTCGCCGATTTTCCCTAATTTACGCCAAATGTACGTCCATGTTTTTAAATATTCTTGCTAATTACACATATCGCCAAAACTATTTCCTTAAAATTAGGAGAATGTAATTTATACAGTTGTGGTAATTTTTCAGTCTAAAACAGTAGTAACAGTACATTATAGAGTGCTATATACCTGAATTTCCCCCGATAAAAAATTGGTCTATATTAGTGTGCAAACGTACACAAATGAAGAGATTAGGTTCATGTGTTGTCTTGTAATATGTCATGTAAATATGTCTCCCTGACTATTGTAAAGACAATTAAGGCGGATTTGAACCCACAATTTCACACTTTAAATTAGATGTATTTACATCTAAACAAATCTAAAATAAAACCACAAATCAATTCAAAAAAACAAAAAACCATCCAAAACCAAATTTTATTGGATGTTTTAAGATGTACTTTTTGTAACAACTGTTCTGATCAGATTGAATTCTGAACTCATTTTTCAAAACCAACCACATACATAATATTAATACTTATTTATTTTTTATTAGTGTAATATATTGCATTATTCTATTATTTGTAGATTTCTTATTTTCTTTTAATAATACTTATGAGTTAAACTTAATTTGTTTTTTTTTATTATTCCATGTGTTTCAAACATAATTGATTATTATCATTCATGATTGTTAACTTTTAGTATATTATATATTATATGTTATATTTTGCATCAAACCTGTTATTTTAGCGTATCTTTATAGTACTAAGAGATTTTTTTCACAAAATTGTAATTTAAATATCCAAAAACTAATCCAAACTAAATAGCATAAAATTGAAACGGATCGGATCATGTTTTTTAGAAATCATCTAAATCGAACGGTGAGTATTTTAATTTTTTGATTGAATGATTTTTTGTTGGGTCATAATAACTATATTGGTTTTTTAAACTACTGTCCCATGACACTAATTAACATTTCCATTTTTTGTTTCATAACTGATTCAAACAGTAACGTGAACACATCTACTTCAAATCACTTATTGTGTACGACGAACAAATGAAATTCATATATAATATGATATCTAAAAGCATAAATCTCTATTTTGTATTCGTGTGTATATACGAATTAATTCTTAAATGTCTAACTATATTTTTACTAAAGTCTGACTACTTTTTTTTTGCTAAACAATGTCTCTAACTATTTTAACAATTAATAATATTTCTCTTTCGGTATTTGACCCTTTCCTTGATCAAAAAGAATTTGACCCTTTCCTTGATAAAAAAATAAAATAAAAATCGACCCTTTCACAGACTGTTGTTTATAATGAGTATGGAATAATTTACGTGACACGTTAACTAAGCGTACTTACTCCACTACTGCAATATTAAAATTACATTATGAAAAAAATTAATCATGTACCAATTTCGACCACTAAATTTAATGGTGAAATAAATCTATACATGTGAAAAAATATTTGTCGAAAGAGAACGATCATTTGATTGAATCTTTGTACTTCAAAGATTAGTCTCTAGCTTTCGACTATGAGATACTTTTGACAACCAAATAATTTGATCCAATAGATTTCATGGTGACTTTGTGTGTTTTTAACATTGATTTTCAAGAAAAGTTGCGCAAGTTACGAAATTGAGTGTTACGTCAATAAATGATGTTAGTTTGATGTATATTTTGGAGAAAATCGGGGAGCAAGGCTACCAAATTAAAGAAGAGATGAAAACATAAAGTGCCGAAATCGCTCGAGAAAAAAATAGAAAGTCATGAAATCACACAATCGTGATATTTAAAGGTCAAATATGCAATTAAACCTATAATTTTTCTCGCTAAATTTATATAATTAAATCTATTTTTAAGAAAATAATACTCCAAACTAAGTGTCAAGTGTTTGCCTAATTAATGAAGAATTTAGTATCAAAATAAAAAGTAATTGATGAAGGATTTGATCTTTTGAACTGCACATCGATAACATAGTTGATAGTTGGATTTGGAAACATGCTCCAAAAACTCAAGCTACTTAGTTAAATGACCCGATCATAGTTTGACTTAAGAAGAGTTGATCCATGCACCTTTTACATAGATTATTTGAAACAACGCAACGCCTCTTAAAGTGTCGTTTTTTGCATGGAGAGTCTTCAATATATAAAAGGTAATTTGGGTCTTCTAGTTACGTATATGTTGTCCCAATGCTTGACAAAACATATCCAAACAAAGTAAAACATTGTGAGCTTACTCAATAGAAGCCTTTGCAAAAAGAAGATTATCATCAACAAAAGCAAATGAGAGATTTAAGGGTCATACACGCCTGCTCTCATAGGTTTCCTGTAACATGCACCCACCCGATCTACAATGATATGGGAAAGTTTCTCCATGCATATGACAAAAAAATAAGCGGATAGATGGTCACCTTGCCTGATACCTCTTATGGGAATGAAAATGTCGGTATTGTCTCTGTTCCACAGTATTTTGTAAGAGAGAGAAGAAATATAATGGTGAATTACCTGAATGAGCTTAGAAGGGAATTGCACCCCTTTAAGCATTTTTCTACAAAATTCTAGTTTAGATGGTCATAGGCTTTTTTTAGATCGATTTTAATATATATAAACATCCTATTAACTTTCATTTTAGACATAGAGTGTGCATCTCTCAACTAAAATGATGTTATGATGGATACTTCTTCAAGCAATACAAATAAACTGATATGGAAAAATTCTCTCTTCTCTCTCCTCAAACCAGTATCGTGTTTCCCTAACAATCAAAACAACACACCGTCGTCGTCCTTTTTCTCCTCCTTCAGCATCCAACTCTTCTCTAGCATCATGTAGCCACCTGTGGTGGTGATGCGATGGGGTCTCTAAACCTCCGCATCACCGTTTTGGTGTGACGGATTCCTGTCACCGTCCCTCTGTTTCTCTGCTCCCTTCTCTTCCTTCCGGTGTTCCTTCTTCTGGCGCTCCCTCGTCCGTCATCGATCTGTTCGTTTGATGCCGTGATGGTGGTTTTGGGGTTGGTTTTTCTCCAGTGGTTCTTCTTGCCCTGTTCGGTTCCGGCGGGTTTCCTCCTTCCAGATTCGACGTTTCTCCGTCGTCGTTGTCTGAAGGTGGTTGTTCTGCGTTTTGGTTGGTGGCTCTTGGTTCGGAGCTGAGTTGGTGGGTTCGTGGTGGTGTTGGTTCGCGTTTGGTGGTGGTTTTAGGTGGTTTTGTGTGTAGCGGTGTTTGTGGTGGTGGATCCGGTGGCGGTGGTGGTTTGTGGTGGTGCGACGCCGTTTTCCTAACCGTACCATTGTCGCAAGGATGTCCAGCGCTCGGGTGGTGTGTTTTCTTTCCGTCTCCAGTTTTGTGTGTCTCTCCTTCCTGCCTCGGTTATTCGTGTTTTTGGCTGGTCTTTGTGTTTTTTCTTTCTTTTTGCAGGTTGCTAGTCTTGTTCGTGTTTGTTGGACTGTCTTCGATGTTACTTGTTTGTTTGTTGTGTTGGGGTTGTGTTCTGTCAAGGGACTAGAGTCGAGGCATTTTAAGGTCTCCTTCAGCCCTTTCGTGGTTCACTGCTCTGCAATTTTGTTTTGGTTGTGTTTGCTTTCTTGTGTTTTTGTTTTAGGTGTTGTGCTCTGTCTAGGGTCTAAGGTTGAGGCTGTTTAGATCTCCTTCAGCCTCTTGGTGGTTTCATGTCTTGTCTGTGTTTGTTTTTTGTTGTGTTTGTGTTTTAGGTGTTGTGCGCCGTCAAGGGTTTAGGGTCGAGGCTTTCTAGATCTCCCCTAGCCTTTTGGTGTTTCACTTCCTTCTCAAAGTCGGTTTCTGCAAGTTGCTGGGGCAGTGTTTTGTCGGTATTGCCGTTTCGTTCCTTCGGAACCTAGCCACTAGAGGCCTTCTGCTCTTGGATTTGGATTTGGTTGCTTGGTTGTTGTCGCTCGAAAGAGCTAGGTGTGCAGATGCTTCGTGTTGACGGAGTAGTCGTTTGTTGCACCTTAAGCCTTCCTGACCGCTCAGTTGCCAGTGGCTGCAGATCCTTCACGATTAATCCTCCTTCTTCGCAACTGCCGGATCGTTTGTCGTCGTAAGGATCGTGGTGGTTTTATGGTTGTCGAGCTGAGAGTTGGGGCGTGCGCCGGTCTATTTGGGTGGTGGTGATGCAGGGTGATTTCGGTGCTTGTTTTGAGTTTGTGTTCGAGCTGGTTCGTTTTGTGCTACTATTTCGCCTTTTCTCTGTCTTTGGGCTTTGTCATCGGGTTCTTGGTGGGTCGAGGTTTTGGACAGGTTAAGGTGTGTGCTCTGGTGGTTCGTGAGTTGAGGGGTGCCTTTTTGCCTTGTGCCGGGAGTCTTGTGGGCCAATCGCTTTTGATTCGAGGTCGGGAGCAAGTTTTGTGACTCAGGTCTTTTAGGCTGTTGTGATGTCTCCTCCGATAGGCCGGAACTTGAGTGGTGGTTGAAGTTGAGCGTCTTGAAGCAAAATCTTTATCAGGTGTTTAATTGTCCATTGTTGGTGGTGTTGGTTCTTTGAGGAGCTTTTGTTAGGGGATTCGACATTTTGAGGGTGCTGGTGGTTTTTCTTTAAGGGTTTTTCGGTGTTTTTATTTTCTCTTTTTGGTGTAATACTTGGGATTTAATCCCCTTATATATTATATATTTTGCCATTAAAAAAAAAAAACTAAAAATGGATAAACTATCTCATCAAGTAAAGGTTTAATTCTATTAACATAAACTTTAGAAATAACTTTATAAATAACATTACATAAAGCTTTGAGTCTAAATTGAGAAATTTTTTTTCAGGTTTATCAATTTTATGTTTAGGTATTATACACTTAATTCTTGTCATCGGACATAATTACAAAAAGAAAAAACGTTAGTAATACTATCTTTTATATAAAATATAGTAGTATAATGTGAAGCATGTGTAAGTGTAAGCTATGGGGAAATGACTCAAGCATGTGTCTAGAGCATGGAATATAGTGTCAGTAGCAGATAAAAAGGTTATAAACAACAAGAAACGATCTAGACATCATACTATCTCTTATGTTCGCGCGGTTGGCTCTGATTAATCTAACAAGTATGGAATACTTGACCTTGATGCAGTAATGTTTCTTTAAACACCGACGTAGTAGTAATAATAATAATTTAAAATAATGTTTATTTTTAAAAAAAAAGTAGTAATAATATTTTTTTATATAACAATGAGGGACTAAGTTAAAAAAGAAGGAGATTATAACGAGATTATACATCATACATGGAGTAGAATTCCCTATCAAATCAAAAAACAACAAACTAATATTGTTAGGACAAACATGAAAGAAACAGGTCCCTGGATCCATCAAACAACCATAGTTAGCTAAAGCGTCTATGCATTGGTTTGCTTCACAAAAGAGTGGTGAACAACAACTTCTCAATCAAGTGCAAGGAAGCGATGAATCTTCTCAACCTGCAATCTCCCTCTCCAGCTACCATGTCCATGTGAAATGATAGCTTTCACAACAACTAAGAGTCAACATGCAACTCAATAAATCAAAATTGCAACCTTCTAGCATACATGAGCCCTTCCAATAATAATGTGTTGTTGCCTAGAAACAATTTACTAGTTTGTAGAGCTTCAGTACGATGTAAAATGAGTTGATGTTGTGAAAAATAAGTAAGAATTGACATAGTGAAAATAAGCAAAATTCTACATTGTTTTGATTAAGGGTTTTTTTTTTTTTTTTAAAGTT
>Ga0228710_1003886_pt1 | contig 23688 bp, 15 predicted proteins | sample MedpolnodulmetaG_FD_177995 | JGI IMG/M metagenome (GOLD analysis project Ga0228710, IMG submission 177995) | Root nodule microbial communities from Medicago polymorpha collected in Santa Monica, California, United States - pink nodules | ecosystem: Host-associated > Plants > Roots > Nodule...
ACTAAAATACCTTAAACATTACTCAAAATTTCATGAAGTATTCATAATATGAAATAAAAGGGATAGCAAAATCGAAAATGGCTAATACCAATTATATACAACTAGTACAAGTTATTGTTTTACTATTCTTTGGCCACTTTCAACTTTTGACACGCGCCGACGCGGCCTGAGATGCGCCGACGCGGCCTGGTGCGGTGGTCCTGATTTTTCCGCTCTGCTATAGCGGTCGGCGCGGCCGCTATTGACAACAGAGGGTAGGGGAATAGAAATTTTATGCTTGCAAATCTTAAAAATACTTGGGTACTAGTATTATCAATCGTGGATAGTAGAAAATAGTGGTTTGTTTAAATTCACTTACACTATAGTGCTATACCACTGCTATAGGCTATAGCCTCTATTTGACAACAATTTGCATTAAATTTCATATCGCAGAACAATAGCAGTTGATTAAAATTCTGCTACGCTATAGCTGCTAATCAACAACATTGTTGAATACCAGAAATAAGTTGCAGTCACTAACTTCAAAGCTGTATAAGTAATGGAGACAATTGAAATTTGTTCACGGCAAACTGAATTTAGTACACTTAGATCTCTATATGAAAAAGGATTTACTAATGTCATAAAGAATCATAGCATAGAAAGAAAGAAAAAATCTTACAAGAGCTAAGCTATACGATAAATAAAGTTTTGGAAAGAAAAGTAAAACAGGGAGGAGGGAGAGCTAAAAATTGAACTAATATTCACATATTTACCTTGTAGAAGCAGCTAGTACCGAAAGGGCAGTTTCCTTCGCCAAAGTCAAAATGCTTGCAGTCAATTGACCTACAAATGGTATTGAACAAATACCAAAATAAACATTTCAGCAAATATTAGGGCCAGTTTGGACAGGCTTATATCTGAGTTTATATATTGGCATAAGCATGTGTGAGACTGTTTGGAGAGCTTAAGGAAATAGCTTATGACATGTCCAAAAGTTGTTTTTAGCTTACTTTCATAAGCTCTCCAAGATAACTTATGAAAACAGCCTAGAGCTTCTACAACAATAGTTTGACTTTATTACATTTTTTGTTATCAAAATAAATTATACATAACTACTTATATGACAAGCATTTATGCAATAAGTGCTTAATTAAGTTGGTTATCCAAATAGGGCGTCACTCTGAACTATTATGTCGCTTATATTAGGAAATAGATGCTATGTGCATGTTTCGCCATCTGCAGCCCCTACACATGCATATCAATGCTATCATATGATTCATATCACCCCTTATAACAACTTATTCAGCATAGTACAGTGACAGAGACATACAACTATTTAAGGTTTGGTTTTTATTAGATCATGGATCAATTGGATAGAAAACGCAAAAGACATAAATAGATGTTGTGGGTGATCAAGAAATTACTTGAGCTTTGCCTTGTAGGTATCAATGATTTCCATTTTTTCTTCACTTGTAGCATACCAAATAACACTTGGAACGACAAAGTAAGATAGCTTGCGACAGATAGGACAGGCCCGCAATGTGCTATTAACATCCATCCCTAATGTTGGGTTACTACTACGCCAATTTCTAATACACGATACGCAGAACGGGTGATCGCATTCAGATAGCAGACCAAATTTACGCTCAGCTGCCGTAGGCTTTGAAAGAACACGCTCAAGGCAAACACTGCATTCAATTTCTTGACTTCTTTTCAATGCCTCGAGATGCTTTTGCTTATTTTTGCAACTCATCATATGTTCTTCTCTTTCTTCAGGCCGGAAAGGATGCAAGCATTGTCTTCCACATGAGGGGCATAAATCTCCATGTACATGAGGACATTGTTCCCCTCGTGGACAGTTTCCAGCAGCAGCAAATGAACAAATCGGAAGCTCAGAAGGTGAAGTAATTACCGATTGAACAACATCATCTTCCCTTAGGAAGTCAAGTTGCGCAGATTCTTGATTCCAGGTCGGTTCACTGGGAAGAACAAAGGGAGTGCTGAAAAGAGAAAATTCTGCACCTGTAGCAACACCATTCGATGTAACTCGGGTATTACCAAGTACAGCCGATTCTGAAACAAGGGGCTGGTGTTCGGTTATTGAAGAAGATGGAGTAGAGGACTGTGCTCGAGAAGCTTTGACATGATCATACCTGCAGCGACTACCATAAGCACAAACTCCTTTCTGATAAAATGTGCATATCTGCCACAACAAGACAACACAAGCACAAAAATCAGAGAGATGTATAACTCAATAACCATATATCGATGAAATGTCCAACATAGAAGAGGCTGTATCACCAACATTATTCGGAGGGGCTTTCCAGTCATGAGAAAATTCACAATGCTCCCCTTTCAGACATGCTCCATGAGCAAAGAACTTACAAAGAACCCTGCAAGATTCAAAAGACAATAAATCACATAAATAAGAACAGTCTCCACACAAAGCAAATTAACAGCGTATGAAAAAGACCCACACAAGGCACAACAGTTGTTTTGATTATCAAAAATCAAGCTCACCAGTAAAAACCTTCTAACCATGTTTCCGCAAACGAAAACACAAAGCATGATTAAAATGAGTTCATGGTTAAAAAGAACGCTATCCACATTAATCCTTATCATGACCTTAAAAAGTCTTTAGAATAAAAAGGGGCATTGGATGGACGAGGCTCCCATCAGGTGGAGACATACATAGCGAGTATTTGGGAAAGCGGTGATTCACTGCCAACGTGCATTCAAGCAGCATTTAACCATGAAAAGCTATAAAGAGTGGCTTCGATTTGAACGCACGTTCAACCATCACCGCAAGTTTTTCACCGCTCAAACAAACATATGCATATATTTCCAAGATTTAACACCCAAATAAGCTATATCATAATCCAAATAACTATTTACCAAACTTGCAAGAGAAAAAAAATCTAATTTTCAACTTTCAATTCCTAATTTCTGAATTCTAATCAAAAAGAAAAGAAAACCCAGATAGGGGAATTATCAAATTCATCATAACATATCAACAATACAAATATATTGAAGAAATAACAACAATTTAAATATTGAAGAATTTTCAACTTATGATTTCAACCTAATTGAATTCCTACTTCAAAAAAAAAATCTATTTTCCATCTTTCAATTCCTAATTTCTGAGTTATAATCAAAACAAAAAAACACCTCATGATTGAAGAAAAAACAAATTCATCATAACATATCAACAATACAAATATATTGAATTAATAACAACAATAGTATTCAAGAAATAACAACAATCAAAAACACCCCATATAAAAAATAATCAAGAATCACATGAAACAGCATAAAATAACACAAATCAAAGAAAATTCATGATAATCTATCTATCTTACCTCTTTGACATGGCGAATTTATTGCAAAATTGAGAATAATATTAACCAAGAGGCGTTAGGATCAAAGTTGAAAACCCTAAACCTCAAAGTGATTATTGATTGAAGAGAAAATAAAAAGAGCTATAATAATAAAAAATTGAGGTAGCCAAAAAACGTGAGGTTTTTTGATTGAGAGAGAAAAAGCAAAAGAAAAAGAAATGGTTGTGAAGATAGGATTTAAGAATAGAAAAGAAAGAAAGATTGGAAATTGGAATTTGAATGAGACACAGACAAAACACAGAGGTTAGGTTGGTTTCAGCTGATTGTATTGTGTGTTCTTAGCCTACCAAAATCCATGCCGTTTTGTGAGGGTTGTTTGTCATAAACACGTGACTTTGCTTGCTTTCTCATGTCATGTGATTCATCACGTGCCCTTCATTTTTAGGTTTACTAAATTTTTCTAGGGGTAATATGAACGCGGATTATGACACAGATACCGGATACGACACAGATACTGACAAGCCGACATTGTTAATAATTTGATAAAATCACATAATTCAATGTAATTATATTTGCAACTCAGGTTAGGTCCATTTTTACGAAAGAAACTTTCGATACAATCAAACTTTACTTTTATTTAAAGTAAAAGGAATGGTTTTAGACTTTTAGTTATTTATGGAAAATTACAATCATTGTTGGGTTTTATATCCTTTTCGATCAAGTTTCCTAAGTAGTTTATTGGAATTTCTTTTTAATCCTTAAAACAACGGATAAGAGATTCATAATCACACTCAAATATCACTTTCCGAAAGCAGCGGCTAATAGCTAGATTCATGGCTTTATACATAGTCACCGCTTCAGCAACCACCGGATCTGCAAAGTCTTCGGTCTTCCAAGTCATTGCCACGTATATGGCCCAAATCATCTTTGGCATATGCTCATAAGCCCCATGTTCTCACCTCTTGTAAGTTCACATTGTTGTTTACTTTAATCCAACCATCTTCAAGTGCCCTTGTTATTTTCAACCTCCCTATTTGTTTCATTGAAGTCGTTGCCTTTCCTTGACGGAACCACTTGCATGGCTTTCTGGAAGTTTGAAATGCTTTAAGCATCATTTATGGTAGTTGTTTCCTCAAGGACATCCTTATTTTCTAAACTGATTTGATTACGAGTGAACCAACTTCCGCAAATAATGGATGCCCTTTGAGTAATAGTGTTCTCATGCATAGACTGAATAGTTTGTAAAACTCACTCATCAAAGTCGGCCTGAGGTCTCCCCGTAAATCTAATACCTAAACTAGAGTCAAACTAAATCTTACGCACTCTAGGGAAATCTCTGAAAGCATGATTTAGACTCTCTACTTCCTACTTAAACCTGGGACAGAAAAGGGTCAATCATTAAACCCTTTGTAAGGAGTTCTCTTTTTAAAATTCACTGGATCAATAAGGGGAGGCTTTTTAAACCTAAGAAAGGAGTTAGGATCCTCTCCATTTAAAGAGATAAAGACACACAATATTTAAAAAAAAAAAAAATTATTGATGGTAGGATCCATATAGTGGTAGAATCCACAACTTCTTTTTTGTGTGTATCTCTTTTTAAATGACATTTTCCATTTATTTTTATAAATGGAGAGGGTCCCTACTCCTGAGAAAGAATGCGGAGGATCCATTAGCAAGATAAGGGGAAAAGGGATCTACTTGTTCATTTGTTTGTGTTGGATCAAAATTCATAATTTTTACGTCAAACCCAAGTCAACTCAATTCGGTGATATGGATTGTAGGTTATGGTTAGCTCGTTGAATTTTTTAAAACTTTCAAACTATTCCTTAACAAACTTTATAGTTAACCGCTTACTAACAATATATTCCTTAACAAACTTTCAAACTGAATGATTTGAGCAAAATTTGAATTCAATTTTTCACTCATGTTATCTCCAATTTGATGGGGTTAAGGACCTTTTTGAAAAAAATTGATTTCAATCATGGAAAAGATACATGTTCTTAACCTTCATTTGAGGCTCACGTCAAATTTTCATGATTAAATTCAGTTTTTTAAACAATTTTGCAAGAATCAACATAAAAACAAAACTTACAAAAGTTGGTTAGACTAGAAGATGAAATCTCTCTCTCTCTCTCTCTCTCTCTCTCTCTCTCTCTCTCTCTCTCTCTCTCTCTTCCCCGTTCAACACCACCACCATTGTCCCCATCGCCATTGTTTCTCTATTGAATCATGCGAACGAGGTACAGAATCGAAGCTCTCGCAAAATAATTAAAATATTTAGTGTATAAGATCAAAGTAATATACGTAGTTTGTTGAGAAGTTTATGCAAAATATAAATTTATTAGAAATTTATAAAATAAATCAAATTAAATATGCAATGGATAAGATTTAAATAATATATGTAGTTTGTTGAGATATTTATGCCAGATAAAAAATTAGTGTTGAATAATAAAAAAAAAAATATTGAGAATAAATGTGAAAGAAACATGTGGCATAAAAAACCTTACTTTATGTATTCTTTGGGCAAACCTTCAAGAATAGCATTGATTTGATCTTGTTTAGTGATATGATCTCCTCTTGAGAGCAATACATCACCAATTTCTTCAAAATGAAACACATACTCAGAAATTGATCTTGTACCTTGCTTAATCGTTTTCAACTCAGAGCGTTTTTTTAAGAGCGTAATTGTCTCACCTTTACTTTCATGAGATTTTTGTCATCAAGAAGCAGAGAGAATTTTTGTCATCAAGTTTGATCGACAATTTTGGAGTGAAATGCATTGATCGATCCTGATCTTGTAGAATCAAAGAGTGAACCACCATTGTTGGTGACTAGAGGAGATGAAGACTTCATTGAAGTTAGAGAAGAAAAGCTTGATGCAACAGAAAACAATAACGATTTTGAATCGAGAAATGAATGATACATAAAAAAAAATTGTTGGAACACTAGCAACAATAGTGGAAGTTGGATAGAATAAACACCTTAGCAAGAGCTAGTGTTGATATGACTTAAAAATGTCCCACATTGGAGGGTCATACTACCTAATAAGTGTTTATATAAGTGGAGAATGGCTTAAAAGGGTGTGCCCTTGGGGTACCCACTTTTGCGAACGGGTGAGCGCTTAGAAATTATATATATTTCGCGCGCGACGACGTCGATCGTCGTCGTCCGTCCTTCTTCTTATACTCCTTTTTGTCTCATCGGTTTCGAGAGTGGTCTACATACCGTATTGAGCAGTTTAATCGAACGATTGATTAAACCATATTTTAAGGGTGTTATTTCTAGAACGATTACTTACGGTGCAGTACGTAATTGAACAGGTGAACTGAGTTGTTTTATCCTCGAGGCAGCGAGGTTGTTAGTCTACCTTGCACAAACTCAGGTAGTGTTGTGAAACATTTTAAAGAAAGCGACCTGGTCGTGACTCAACCCGGTAATATCTTTTTTAAAGGTACTTTTTTATGAATTCGAAAAACAACAAATTTGAGAGAATTTCCATTTGTGTTGCTTAACAACTTTGAAGCTTTATAACTAACTTAAACTATGTGGTATAACTAACTGCCAATGTGGCATAACGGCCTGCCAACTTTGCATAACTATCCTCCAGCATGACATTACCTCTAACTAAATTGAACACATGCTTTGGTGATTTTTTTATTTATTTAAAAGTCGGTAGCCGGCTCAAGGATTGACTGACTCGAGAGGTACAATTTCAACAATTTCAACATTCATTTGTCATTTAAAGCCAGAACAAAACTCTGTGAGTATGGATTATCCCACCAAAATTAATACCAAAGGAAATTAAACATGAGATCTTGAAAGGAATACAAAAGAAAACCCATGGGACAAACCCAATTGATTATATTTTAGTGAAGCTTGATAGCTTTTTCTTGGATACCTTGATCATTACTCTATTTTGAAGCTACGAACAAGGTTGAAATTGCATGATATACTTCTTTAAGGAAAAATAATTGAGCTAAGGCCATTACAAATTCACAATGAACAATTTCCAAATTCATTGTCCTTTAAGATGGTGGATTCAAATTACAAAATTATTGTACATGGATTCTTTCCAACTATCCACCAATTAACTATATATCTTCCTCCTAGGATGTCATATGTAAATTAGAACCCAAATCAGGCAGTTATGTGCAAGCACCTAAGAATAAAAAGAGAAGGAAATTCATAAAATGTATATGCCTCAACATTCGTTGATCAAGATTTGAAATTTACAAGAACCCCTTTTTGACATTCTTACTGATATAAAAATAAAACTAAACTTAAGTAGTACATAAAACAATTGGGTCTGCACAATGAAATTCATCAATAATCATTAAAAAAAGAAAAGCTGTAATATCTTTGATCATAAAACAAGAGGGAAGCAAATCATCAAACAACCTTCTACACCAGCATATCCTCCAGGCCTCTATTTCTTTTATTAAGCAAGCTGGCTTGTACAATTCTACAGCACATCAGGTATTTCTCAACACCAGCACTCAACTCTTCTACATGGACAAAATAACATAAATCAGTATCTGATAGTCTATAAATCTTGAAATAGATTTCAAGAGTATAAGAAAAATAATGGTTTCCACAAAATAAAATAAAATAAACAAGTGGTTAACAAAGTACTCTAAATGGTTGATGAGGTTATTTGTATTTTTTTTTTTGTTACAATGAGATATTTGTATATTTGCATTAGTTTATAAGGACAAGTCCATGTGGGCTTAACTCAGTTGGTAAGGACACAATGCATAATATATGTAAGGTCATGGGTTCGAATCCCGAACACCACAAAAAAAAGGTTTATATGGGCAAAACACCCAAAGAGAATACTTGCAGTCACTAGAAAAACCCCTCGGCAACCGCCAAAAGACGAAGTAGCCAAAAAGAAAAACTTAAGAGCTGACCAGAAGACCAAAACAAACACCAAACCACCCCAACCGCTACCAAAGAGAAAGCGGAGGAAGGACCCCCCACAAAACAAAAAAGCTCCGAAGATCGGGCACCAACCAAACCACATATCAAATCCATCTTTGCCAACCACACTACACTCGATTGGCGCCAACAAAGAATTGGCTCCACCTCATAGAAGGAACAACGATGTCATAGGTGTTTACGAAAGAACCACTTCCAAGACTGAAATTGGATCCTCTTCACCAAATACTCAGTCTCAATCAGTCTACCCGAAAAAATTAGGTCATTTCGGGCTTTCCTGATCGACCACACAGTTGCATGCCATACCAAAACAAAACCTAGCCTAGACTGCTTTCGCACTCCTAGAGACATGAAAGCCTGAAACAACCCACAAGACTCCTAGGTAAAACCCACTCCCAGCCTAACCACTTATAGGCTACAAACTAGATATCAGATCCTAGACACTATCCTACAAGTGATAAACTGACTCAAACTCCCCCTTCCCCCCAAGACTAACCTGAAATACTGGTCAGTTCAGAGATCACCCTTCACTTAAAAATATTTTAACGCGTAGGAATCATGTCAATGATAAGCTACCAAGAGAAAACTTGCACTTTAGAAGGAGCTCACCTCTGTCATACAAGATTGAGAGACTTGACCACCTCCTCAGACCTCTCAACTGACACCAAAAATTCCTTCCCGAGAGAGCCTCATACGCCGATCGCAAAGAGTAAACTTCACCCAAATTGCACCTCTAAGACCAGAAATCTTCACCCTCAAACAATGCCGCCCCATCCAGTTTCGTCCTACACCCAAATTATATTAAATAAGTGATTAGTGACTTACATTTTTTTTAAGGGTAATGACTTACTAGTGATTAATGAAATATATGATAAACAAGTGGTTAATGACATACATTTTAGTGGTTAATTAAGTACATTAAGGGGTTAATGACACAAACTCATATTTGTCCTACAAAAACCCTAAATAAATAAAAAAATTGAAGGACCCAAAAAGTATCCCTCTATTATTATCTACAAATTGTAAAAAAAAAATACAGTATATGGTACAAATACGGGTCACATACGGTGTCCCGTATGTGTACAGAATGTGTTGCAATAATACAACTTTATCAAGAAAGTCTTTGGTATCTCTTTTGAATGTGATTTTTTACCATTTTCCTTACGAAAGAAAATACTTTTCCTTCCATTTTCATCCATAAGCATTCAAAATAATAAGTCTTCCCGTGCTAAAGTAACGACCTAAAAATTTACCATGAACTTAAAACTACAAATGAGAAAACCTAGATGAGTGAATACAAGAAATTGCAAGTATAAACTAGTGTGGAAATAAAAAATTAAAAAGTCTTTCAAGGTTCAAATAATGGAAACCATTTTGTTTCAAAAATCAAGAAAAATAAACAAGAGACCAAAAATACTAATTGTTTGCTAGGAAATATGAGTACCTTCTAATACCAATCACGTATGATTATGTTTGGGATGCGAGCAATCTTAGTCGAAGTTGCACTTGCTTCTGCACGACATTCTTCAGCTAAAATTGGACAGTCAATGATTTCTAAGGTACATAAGTTGGTAAGACGAGAGATTCCTTCAGGAAGCAATGCCAAATTTCTGCAAGAGGTTATTCCGATATGCTGAAGTGATGAAAGGTTACATATCCAATCTGGCAATATCTTTAGGTTGTAACAATTATAAAAGGTGATTTTTTGGAGGGAAGGAAGACATTTGTGATTATCTTTAAACCATATTTCAATGACTTCAAGTTGTTGATCTGAAAGATAGTCAAAATCAAGATTCTTGAGAGATGTGAGATTTTTCAACCAATCCTTTGGGGCTTTTTTCACATCCATATTCATTGCATTAATTCGCAAGTATTTGAGCATCGAAAGAGGAGGGAAGCCATTTGAATATTGTGAAGCTGGTATATTCAGTGTTGCTTCCAATATCTCCACACTGCAAGCATTCAATAATAATCTCTTAATGTTTGGAAAAGAAGGCATGGAAGTCAACATCTGACACCCTTTAATTGCCAATTTTGAAAGACAGTGAAATTGAGGCCACCATAGATGATGTGAAGAGTTAATATCATTGAAATCATCTCCAGTCTTCCTCCTCCATCCCCTCATCTTCTCGCATTGCCAAAAAAGTAGAATCTCTAAAGATGGGAAGAACGATTCATGAAGAATAGGCTCTTCGTAATAGATGTACTCCAAATCATAAAGACAAAATAACTGAAGTGACTTAAGGAACGGAAGACGTTCCAATGGTGGAAGATATTGGAAACCTTGGCAACGGGTAAGAGATATTTCAGTAATATTTGTGAGTGAAAAAAGCCATTTTGAAAAAACCATACCCTTGTGTTGTTGTATGCTCAATTTTCCAAATCCAATAGATTTTATCTTGTCATTGCAAATCCATTCACTAATCTCGAGGTGTCTTAAATTGATTAATTTCGAGACATCCTCTGAATAAAGTACAACACTTTCATCCAATTTCACTTTTATTGTTTGCAAACAAACAAGATTGCTTATAGATTTGGTAAGAATTTTTATTCCACAACACGTAAGTAAGTTAAGGTATCTTAAATGCTTCAATTTTTCAATAGAACCAGATAACTTGCTCAAAGAAGAGTACATCAACTTCAAGACGCGTAGGTATTTGAAATTCAAAATAACTGACAATTCATCTGCATCTAATTCCTTTTCTTTATAGGAAGAAAACATAATCAAAGTTTGCAGCCTACTAGCATCCATTGATTTCAACAAACAAAATGCATCAAATTCCACAGATAGATGCACAGGTCTTCCTATACATCTTTTTGCCTTACTATCCAAGTAACAACAATCACTGCCAGCTACTTGTATTGCAAGATCGTGCATTAAATCATGCATTTTAAAACTAAATATATCACCATCTTGATTCATTTGTGCATCTTGAAAGAATGATTTCATCAAGAAAATATATATGAATTCGTTACCAACATCTTCCCTACATTGCTCTTCACCTGAACATTCAAGATAACCATGTGCCATCCACATTTGAATCAACTCTCCCTTGTCAAACACCCAATCCTTAGGATATAAAGAGCAATAAGCAAAACATTGTCTTTGTTGAGGCGATAAGTTTTGGTAACTCAATTTTAGGACTGGCAAGATGCTGTCTTTATCCTCACACAATTTCCAAAAGTCACCTTGTAGTACATTGATCCATTCTCTTTCTTCCCTTTTTGTCAGGAATATGCCTCCTAATGATCTAATTGCTAATGGAACTCCTTTGCACTTTTCTACTATCTTCTTACCAATTGTGTCAAGAGTTTGGTTCACTTCAATGGTATCATCCCCAAATGCAATCTTCTTTAATAAACTCCAGGATTCTTCTGGAATCAAACCATTCAAAAAATATGGAACACTTATACCCATTGTTTGTGCCACAATTGTACTACGAGTTGTCATTAAAATCTTACTTCCTTGAGCGCCACACATCAAGTACGTTCGCAATTGAGCCCATTTTTCATAACCATCGTTCCAAATATCATCAAGGACTAACAAGTATCTCTTATTAGTTAATTTTTCACGAAACATAGTTTGCAAGTTGTCCAATGATAATGTATCGTCAATTTTGTTCTTGGTTAATGACTCCAACATATTCGTGACAATCGCTTTGACTTCAAAATTTTGAGAGACACATACCCACATCCTCTTTTCAAACAAATTTTGCATTTCCCCATCATTGTATACCAATTGAGCAAGAGTTGTCTTCCCCAAACCACCAATCCCAACAATAGCAACCACAGAGACATTCTGATTTCCATCTAGTCGCCTTAACAAGCTTATAATCTCTTTTTTATCATCGTCTCTTCCATTGATATCCGATTCTAACACAAAAGAACTAGTTTCCCTCTTTACTTGGTTACTTTGCTCAACCACCACAACATTTGTGTTTAGATTTAACCCAGACATGTCTTTCACCACATCATTAATCTTTTTTTGTATTTTTTCAATCTCATGAGCCATTTTACGGTGAAAAGAAATTATGTTGGGAGAGAAGATACGAAATACCTTTGTTACTTTGTTCGGACGAGCTTCATCGATTTTGTGTCTCATATCTTCAATAACAAATTCATCTAGCAAATCATTTGCCTGATGAAGCACATCTTTGAGCCTTCTTACCCAATTCCTTACAGCATGATTTTGTGCTTCTTGTTTCTCCTCAGCATCAAGAAGAACAGCTCTAACAGATTCAATTGTGTTTTTAAGCCTTTCCAGTTTATCCATAACACCATAAATCCTTCCAAATTCACGTAAGGCAGCAGAAGCCAACCTGTCAACAGAAATTCTCTTTCATTTTGATAATTTTCTTCAAATGTTTTCTCGAAAAGTTTCAAATAAACAAAAATAATTAACCAACCATACAAAGGTGGTGGAAGGAGTAGAAAGAGTTGAAAATTAAGTTACCTGTTAATGAGGCTAGTAGCAACACCATATGGAATTTGCTCAACCATTCTTCAAATAAGAAGAAGAAAAAAAACAAGAGCAGATTAATCAAGAACAAAGTTGAAATGCTACTAAGTTTGGTTTTTTTAATGCAAATGTTACTCTGAGTTTGGTGATGGCAATGGACAATAATAGCATCCACACACACTTCTAATGATAATCTATATTTTAATTTATTTTTTTGACTTAATAGCAGTTTTAGCCCGCTAACTTTCTCAAAGTTGAGATTTTGACCTCCTAAAAAAAAACTACAAAACCGCCCCCTAAGTTTTACATCTGTGGCAGTTTTGGCCCCCAAAGTCAATTTTGACTCCGTATATGTTGTGGCACCCTAAGTGAGGTGCCACGTGTTTTTTTTTTTACCAAAACTGCTACAGTTGCAAAACTTAGGGGACAATTTTGTAGTTTTTTTTATTTGGAGGCCAAAATCGCAACTTCATAAAAGTTAGGAGACGAAAACTGCTATTAAACCTATTTTTTGTATTAAGATGATATCTTACGGATACAAAATCTATTTGATTTGAGTGTCGAAACAAAGTCTTTTTGTGATGAAATCACATGCTTCGTTTTTGTTTGACTTTTTTTAATAGATAGTTTTTGTTTGACTGAAATCACATGCTTAGTTTTTTGGATGAAGAAAACACATGGTTAGTTTTTTCATTTATGGAAAGACAGGTATCACTCCATCCGCTCATTATTATCGGAAGTAAAACCAAAAACAATGTAATGATTAACTATGCAACTTTTTAAATATGTTTACCCATCTACTCTTTTCGGTTATATTTATAAGTAATTTTTGTTTTTTTAATTCATTAAATAGTGGATATATTTGAAAAATTAATTTTTGCTTTAACTATTGCTTTTTCTAGATGTAAAATGAATCTTAAAAAATAAAAGTTGCTTATAAATGTGATTAAAGGAAGTATCTTTGTAGAAAATTATGAAAAACAAACATTAAATTAAAGGTAGAAATATCTTGTAAGCAATGACTACACAAAAATTATGATAATTTCTTATAAATAGGACCAATTATTTTATTAAAAATCATATATATCTTATATGATGAGGACAGGAGGGAGTACATTTTACAATTAAACCATTTAATTGATCCATGACTTTATAAAATACTCTCATTTTGACCATTAACAACGATAAATATTTCAATTCAGTCCTAAACATGGTATAACGTTTTTCAAGTTCGACCTTCTGTCAATTTGAAAATAAGACTAAATTATTAGAGGTAAATTTGTAGGAAGAAAACTATTTAGCCAAAAGATAGTTAGTATTTAGATTTCAATTTAAATTCATAAACAAATTGAGTTGCTAAAGGGGTGGATTCTAGGGTGAGGGCTCTACCAAGTTCCTCACCGGTGGACCACCTTGAATAATAATTAGGAGCCACTCGATTAATTGAGTGTACGGATCTAATTATACACTGTACACACACTAGATCACACATCTTTATACGGATTAATTGATGTTAGCGGTTTTACTAGCAAAGACACCGTCCCTCCTAAAGCACGACATGTTTTGACGAGTGCTCTTTTTAGTAAAAGTGTTCAAGATATGGAAGTTAAGTTTGACATGACCACGAGACAGAAGGCAATTTTTGGATGTTTGCAAGCAACACATGCTCAAGATTTTTTTCTAGCTATCCCGATTGATGGGTTAGGTCAACATATATCACCAGTGGAGTATCGTACTAACCTTAGATATCGCCTTATGATTCCACAATTTCCTATTGATGAGGTGTGCCCTGTTTGTCGTAAGGCGTGCCTGGATACTTTTGGGGAGCATGTCGTTCATTGTAAGGAGCTTCTCGGGTTTAAGTACAGACATTACTTTGTTAGGGATGTACTTTTTGATATATTCAGACGGACGGAAATATCAGTGAAGAAGGAGGCGCCTGTGAACTTCCTGACTGACCCACTAGATAAAAGATCAACACTCAGGTCTGCGGATGTGATGGTGTACGGATGTGTAGGTGGAAAACATGTTTGTGTAGACTTGACTGGGGTTTCACCACTTGTGGGATTAGGTGTCGGACCTTTTATCGTAGGACAGGCAGCTCTAAAAGCTACGTCAAGCAAAGTGGCCAAACATGAGAAAGCGTGTTTTGACAATCAACATGCTTTTATACCATTTGCTTTTGACACTTTTGGTTTCCTAGCACCAGAGGCTGTTGACCTTCTACATAGAGTTCAAAAGGTTATGCATAACAATGTTATGTCTCCTAGGTCTATGAATGTTGTATTCACGAGGATTGGTTTTGCCATCCAAAAAGGTCTAGCGGCGCAGCTTGTTGCCCGCTTGACTTCTATTCAAGTATAAATAATGATTTTTATATATAAGGATACTTCTCTTCTATCTGCTTATTAAAAGTAAACTTCTCTCTCCCAAACCTCCATATCCATCATCACATATCCCTTCCCTCCTCCTTTTCTCACACAATTGTATTTTATGCGATCATGTGCTGACGTTTCCTGCTTGGGTTTCATTGCATGATGCCTTTTGATTTTTCTTTATTTGTATATTCAAAATGATTCAAATAAATGGATTCTTTAATTCATTTTACTGTAAAATAAATAAATTAGAGTGGGCAATGCTTTTGTTTCTAACTTTAAATTCTTAGTTCAAAAGCCCCGCTATAAATGATAATTGTATTTCTTATAAAAATTAAAACTTGTTGTTTCAGGAAGAAAAAAACTTGTAAACAAAAATTATCGCAGTCAAATGTTGATAAATTGAAAGATTGAAGAAGACCCCAAAGCTTATCTATACCCAGGTTATTTATCACGGTGGTGGGAATGGTGACGCCTCGAACCATTCCCAGGGTATAGATAAACTACGATAAGATCACAGAGTTTATCTCTACGATAAGATCACAGAGTTTATCTCCAGAGTTTATCTCTACGATAAGATCACAGAGTTTATCTTTACGATAAGATCACAGAGTTTATCTTTTCGAAACGTTCACTGAGTTTATCTATACCCAGGTTATTTACCAACCTCAAACCATGAACAAGACCCCAAAGCTTAACCATAACTGAAGTAGAACGACCAAGATCAAAGGTGAAGCCACGAATAAAACAACCCATGGAGTTCCTCATAAGACCTCCGCAAGAAGAAAGACTAAAGTGCCCAATGAAAGAATCACTTGTGTTCAACTTGAAGGAAGTGGTATGGGACAGGTTCCACTTGATATTAATCTCATGCAATTTACCTTCAATAAAAGAAGGAAGCGGTTTAAGAACACTAGCTTGTTTTTGTCTAGCCATAACATATTACTTATGATACCAAACAAGGTAGGCCACTTCCAAATTGTAGGACTAATACTAGTAGTTTGAAGATAAAAACTCACCTTGTTCAGAAATTCCACGATGTTTCCTTTCAGCATTAGTAAAAAGTTTACCATGAACAATTTGGAATGGCATTGCCACCTCCATAACAACTTGGAATTGGGAGTCGATTCCTTCACAAACAAAGCCCTGATAACTGATAAGCTGATTTAATAGAAAAAAGAACATCATTAGAAAACTTCCATATTGGAATCTACTAGCAATGCGAGCACAAATATGAGAAGGTAAGGGTTGGTTAGTAGATTCCAATTCCAACCGTCATTAGACACATAATCACTGGCGGTATATTAGATTGAACACAAGTTTTTAGGTATTAGAAAAACTATTTTTTTACACTATAGTTTACAACAGACCCAACACAAATTTTAGATAGAACAAAATGTTGCTTACTTTGACTAAGTATACATAACTTTCAATTTTAAAATTGCTTCTAAATAACTTTAATTGAAACAAATGTCTGATCAAATATTACTCAAACACATGCAACAAAAATTCATCAGCAAACTTTTGAATTCAATTATGAGAAGTAAAGATGCTACAAAACTTTAACTAGGATCAAAACCAACCAATCTTTTCATAGGGTATTATGGGATTCACTGTTGCAAAATAACTACATAAGCCACAAAATCCAAAACAAAACCCTTAAGCCAAAACTCCTTAAAATGGCAACATGACCTTCAAAATGGCATATGATCTATAGACATCACAAACTAGAATGATAATCTTAAACTTCCTGCCAAATGATTTTCATAAGAAAAGAGAGGTGACACAACTTAGTTAAAGAAAACTTCTTCAAAAACTGTTTAAAACTAGGGCATCATATGAACCAAGTAAATCTAATATTCATCATCAGTGTATTCTTCATCCTCGTACTCTTCATCATCATCTTCGTCGTCCATATGAGAATGCATCATCATTGATATCAAAGCTGCATCCATAGGATCAATTCCATGAAAATCATCAGGGCCAAAATCATCTATCCCAGAAGCCATGGCCTCTGACATAGCAGCCATTCGAAAAACATTAAACTCTTCCTCATCGTCGTCATCAGGGCCAAAAGCATCCATCCCAAGAGCCATGGCCTCTGACATAGCAGCCATTTGAGAAACACGAAACCCATCATCATCATCGTCTGAATCAAAAGGACCCAAACAAGGACCTGAACCGCCAGCCAGCGAATCTGATAATGCCATCATCTCAAATGGATCCATTCCCTCAAAAAAATCTGAGTCCCTCATGATGGAATAAAATTCTCCACTTGATAGATCAACCTCACCGAGTACATCCAACATGTCATGCATATCGAAATGGTTTTGTCTGCGTTGAGGTGGTGGCCTGCGGTGTCTCCATGTGTATGAGCCAGGCTTCACTGTATGCTGAAAGTAACAGATATCAAATCATTAAAAGAGAAACAAATCTAAACCATCTCAAAAACTAATATAAAATGGATACGCAAGGAACCAAAGACTATTTACATTTACATGCATTATAAATATGAGTAGACTTTCCTCCCGATATTTATAGTATTTTAGGATTTAGTTCATCTTTTGAACATAGACACTAAGGCCTAAATTGTTTTCTCCTTTTAATTAAATTTTTATAAAAAAAAGTTATAGAAATTTTTTTAGCAAGGTTGCTCCTTATCGAGTCCATGAGGTATTATGTTTAACTGCCCTGTGTTTCGGGTGGACTAAATAATGGCAGGATATGATATCAATTACATATATATTACAAAGTTATGCTTTTGTCAGGTGGAGGCGATGGTGATGGATGGTGTTTGGAAACAGGGGTGGCAGTGGTTAAGGGTTTTAGGAGGCTAGGACAACGGTGGAGAAAGACAAGCATCAACGACAGTGTAGGGGAGGGGCAAACAAGGTTGGGAATGAAAAATACTTCTAAACTATCTTGTTGGTTCATAATCCTGCGGTCCTGCCCTATCACCAAAAAACTACGAAATAAACAGAATAGGATAGCTAATCCTAGCTAGCTACTGAATAAGCAGTGCAAGTCAAATACTCGTTCTCAGATCTGTTTCAGGACCCAAAAACACAGATTTCACTGCATTTTGAATCCGGCTACAGGCCATAGCTCTAGCCTCTAGTATCATTTTCAGCCAACCAACAACTCATGGATCACAAAAGCGCTCTCAATTAGCAATGATTTCCCCTCTTTGATCTTTTTTCTGTTCATGTCATGGAGTGATGACAATAGGACGGGTTTGGATATAGGTATGTCCATATGATAGCAGTTGTTTCCATACTCACTTTTTGAAAAAATATCTGTGCTCAATAACAACTTAGACACTTGTAGATTTACATGTTGGCTACTAGCAATTTGTTAATCTGATTGTGGTCTTCAATGATGTATTTATTTGACAAAATGGAAAAACAAGAGTGTCATTCCCAAGTAAGTGGCTCAGTTGGTGAGCTAAGGGACATCGAAGGAGTTTTAAGAAGTTCAAGGTTCAAACCCTAGAAACTACCATAACCTAACCACCAACTTACTGATACTTTGCTATCCAAAATAAAGAATGCTATTACAATACTAACGGTAGTCTTAAACATTAAGTGCCTGCTTCCACTCTTACCCACTACCAGTATAATTTTAATCTGAATTTGGTTTCCATTAATCCATTTATTTGACAACATGATAAAACATGAGATTTATAATTGTAATAATATAATAAAGATATAGTGTAGAGCAGGTTATTATACTAGTAACCCATAGGGCCATACCTACAAAATTTTGTGGGTGAGTCCCCATTCACAAATCTAGTAGACCAATTTGGTGGGTAAAAGCTTAATCCTTTGAAGATAATTTTGATGGTTTCTTTGGATTTGGATCTAGCTACCATCCCCAATGCAATGTGTCATAACTCATAGAAGTCTCATTTATAGAAGTCTCAGTTTATTTTTATAGATGAGAATGCACAATAGAATTTGTGTAAGTGGTAAAGGGTAATGCTAGCGCCAGCAACTAGCGGCTCTGTATTAGGGAGTAAAAGTACAAACCTTAATCCTAATCATTGATTTGGACATTGTAAGTATGACTTTTACATTTCTCGTGAACATTGTATTATTATTCTTCTCCTAGTTACGACGCATTGGAATACATGGAGCATAGAAAATAGGGATGTAATTGAGGCTATAATCAGAGCACTAGTATACTGTACTAATCATGAATATAAATCATATTGGTTGTGTTAACACAACAAAATCCTTTGAACTCATTTTCCCTCTATTGATCAACTAGTATTTAGTGGTCTATAGGAGAAATGGGCGGAGGGTTGATGCAGAAGCTGAAGATCAAACATATTTTTGAAAATGATACTTTGACTTATGAAGTTGTTTCTTATGTAATTGACACTAATTAACTTGCAACATATTCCAACCATTAGGCACCAACCAAGATTGAAGAAACTACTTCTAGGCATTCAAAAGCTCTAACAGAATGGAACATACAAAATATGAAGATGAAGTAAGTGATGATGTAGACATTAAACATGGGGAAGAGATCTATAGATCTAGTAAAATGGTGAATGTGACAATCATGAAACTACTTAGAAGATATTGGAGTCGATGGTACGAATTAAAGACGATTAGTAAAAATAACAGTAGCACTATAGAAAACCGAAGTCCAAAATACCACTTTCCTACTACATGAGACAAAAAAAACTTAAAATTTTACTAAAACTAATTAATATATAATACATATGTGTGTACGCTGAATGATTGTTGTTCAGTTAGTTATCTTAACCCGCATCCTCTGTAAAAAAAACTGTAAACTAAAACAAAACTACTAGTTGTTTCGTTTCGTCAAATTCTTACAAATTTTAGGTAAAATCAAAGCATGCCTCTACATCATCTTCCTATGATAGTTTATATGATTTTTCACACAATGGGAGATTTGTCATAAATGAATAAACTGCTGGAGGTGAAAGATATTCACTTCAAATTTCAACATTCTGTATTGGCATTTATTGAAAGAAAGGAAAAGTCACTAAGCGTGCCTCATTCGCTTGTGGTTCTTGCTTAGCGCACATAAGTCGACAACATCTACAAGGATTTGGGGAGAACGGAAAATTTATACGTGCTTATATGGATAGATTTCAAGAACTAGTCCAACATATTGCATACAAAACAATCATGTTACTCATTTTTGTCAACAATCATGTTACTCATTTTTGTCAACAATCATGATAATCAAACTTGACCAACGAAAATATAAAAGAAAGCAAGAGACATAAGAGAGATGGTACCTTGTAGAAACAGCTTGCCCCAAATGGACAATTTCCATTTCCAGAGTCAAAATGTTTGCAATCAATCAATCTGAAAGGAAAAAAATAAAAAAATAGGTAGAGTCAAATTTCAAATACCAAACATTCACGCTTAATAATTCTTGCAGCATACATAACGGTAAGTATATATGAAATTACCTGCAGTTTGCCTTGTAGTTATCAATAATTTCCTGTTTTTCTTCCTTTGTAGTAAACCAAATACCACTTGGAATGACAAAATATGATAGTTTGCGGCAAACAGGGCAGGTTCTCACTGTATTGGTGTTACTACCGATTTCCATTGTAGAGGTTGGGGCACTACTACGCCAATTGCGGATACATGACAAACAGAAAGCATGATCACATTCTGGAAGCAACCCAAACTTACATTCCGATGGCTTGGGTTTCGAAAGGACACGCTCGAGACAAACATTGCATTCTATCTCTTCGCTGTTTTTCAAAGCCAGAAGGTACTTTTCCTTTTTGTCACAAGTCCTCAAATGATTTTCTTTTTCCTTTTTATCAGTAGGATGCAGGCAATATTTTCTACAGTACAAGCATTGATTTCCGTGAATACGAGAACATCCACCGGGGCAGTTGGCAGCAGCAAATTTACAAAACAAATTTTCATGTGGTCTAGCACTACCAGTACTGGATTCACCAACATCGGTAGAGTCCTGATGCTTGCGTTGTAAACCCTTTACGCCGCGCTTGTCAGATAAAGTAACCTTTGTAACTTTCGGAACCCAACTTGATGCTACTTTAGCACTACGAGCCACAGGCACAGCAGAATCTGAAACCATAGATCCTGAAGATGATGCTTGAGAAGCTCGGACGTGCTTATATCTGCACCGACTACCATAAGCACAAGACCCTTTCTGATAATAAGAGCAAATCTGTTTTTTCATAAAGAAAACCAGTAAGAACAGTATAAATACAAAGTAGAAAACACATTGGCGATGAAACACTGATACAAACACAGACACGGGATAGGACACTGACACCGACACATCGACAACAGTGATCATTTGTGAAAATGAATTATTTACTGTAATCACATGAGTTAGTGTCGTGTTTTGTCGGTGATTAGAGGTATCGGTGCTACAAAGTACATTGGTCAGTAACAGTAAATGGAGATTAGAATTAAAGTTACATCAGATGCAGTCTCCTTTCTCTGATGAGAAAAATCACATTGGTCGCCTTTCAAACATACGCCTCGCGCATAAAACTTGCAAACCCTGAAACAATTCATAAATTTAAGTAAATAATTAAATAAATTACAGAAAAAGAAAAAAAGAACAAGTTATCAACCAAGAAATAATCTTCAATTGCTAAAGTGAATGAACAACGAAAAAAATTACAAGTACATACAAATTAAAAAAAAAAAAAAAAAACAAAAATTTAAAAAAAAAAATAATAAAAAAAAAAAAATAAAATTTAAATTTATTAAAAGAAAAAAAAAAGAAAAAAAATAAAAATAAAAAAAAAATAAAAAAAAAAAAAAAAAACTAACATTTACAAACAGAATTTCTGAGTCACATACATTTGGATTTCAATTTTTCTGTTAAGTCACATATCATTAGAATGAAATAAAAAAGAAAATAAAACCCTAAAAATTAAATTTCAAAAATTCATCTTTAATTTTTAAACTAAAAACCCTAAAATTAAATCAACCTAAACAGAAAAAGAATTGATTAAACTTTAATTTAATCAAAATTTCTGATTAATACAATGACAAAACACAAAAAAAATCAGAAAATAGCTTAAAACAATCATCAAACGAATCTTTAATCACATCAAGAACAAAAACCATCAAACAACAAGATTAACAACATAAATAATCAAATGGGTCATTGTTTTTTCCTCTTTTGAAACCTAAATTGCAAAAACCATACAAAAACAAAACTAAAACAAGAAAAACAACGAAATTGAAGAAATGTGAGAAACGATCGAAGAAAAAAAGGTTGTTAAGATTTACCTGTTGGACATGGTGAGATTTTAGGAACGGAATGTGAAAAAACGAGAGAAGAAGAAGAAGAAGAAGAAGAAAAGTTGAAGGTAATTTATATTTATAATGTTTTTAATTTAATTGATTTATTGATTTATATAACCTAAAGTACTATGTGACCTCATTTGAAAACAGGGTACGGTAAAAGAGGGTATTTTGTTGGTGATTGATTGTTGTACGTTATGATGATGTAGTTATTATTTCATTGGCCAATACACGTTCAACACTAATTTGTGTGCATATTTCCTTCAAAAAAAAAACTAAATTGTGTGCATATATCATGTGATCATGCCATCATTCATGGGGTAAAGATTTTATTATAGGTTGGTTTTAGTATTTGGTTTCATGATTTGATTTAACCTAAATGAATTTTTTTTCTCTTTCGTATAGGTTTCCGACCTACCAATGATGGATGACTAATCCGGGTTCGTGCGTAGAGGCATGCACACTCGTCAAGCGTTGTTTCCCGTGGGAATTGAACCCGGTATTCCCCGGGTACGTCCTTGGAAGGAGCTCATTGCCACTGGAGCTCAAGCAACTTGGTTAACCTAAATGAATCTTTAATGTAAGAGAAATGATATTTGTTCAATTCTTTTGTGGTAATTTTTGAACAATTCTTTCTTTCATACTTATATCATGTGTTTACTTTTTTTCTTCCTTTTTCTCTCTTTATTGTTGTTGATCGACGGGAAGAGAGAAAAAAATGTTGTCAATAAATTGTTGTACAAATATCATTCGCGCAAAGGACACACTAAATGAAGGGAGTTGTATGCAACAAGCAAAGGCACCAATCCACAACACAAATTCAGAACACGCTTGGATCAAACCACCGGTTGGCATGATCAAATGTAATGTAGATGCAGCCGCTTTCAACAATAACTTGATTATGTCGTGACTCTATGAGTGTATTATTACTTGGCAAATCAGACTTCTACTACTCATCGGCTACTATTTTAGAGGTTGGATCATTAGGCCTTCTAGATGCTATCAAAGTGGCTATCTCACACGGAATGTGTGATGTCGTGTTTGAGACCGATTCTAAAATCTTATTTGATGCTCTTTCCATCACCACTACTCCCATCAACGAGTTCGGTGATCTTGTAACTCAATGTAGAAGTTTACTACTTAATAGACCCAACTTTGTAGTGTCGTATGTTAGGAAGCAAGCAAATAGAGTTGCTCATAGTATTGCCAGAACATCACTATCTCACCCTTGAAGTGGATAAAATAGTCACAAGGAAGGGGGTTTGAATGAAGGTGAGAAAAACCACAAGAAGGGGGGGGGGGTGAATTGTGGT
>Ga0228710_1003887_pt1 | contig 23686 bp, 11 predicted proteins | sample MedpolnodulmetaG_FD_177995 | JGI IMG/M metagenome (GOLD analysis project Ga0228710, IMG submission 177995) | Root nodule microbial communities from Medicago polymorpha collected in Santa Monica, California, United States - pink nodules | ecosystem: Host-associated > Plants > Roots > Nodule...
AAAAAACAAATAAACAAAAGTTGAAGAAGATACACGACAAATTACAATTACAAATAAATATTATACTACTATTAATAATCATTGCCAATTTGTTAATTGTCATATTGTGCACACCTGATGGACTCGAGTGAAGGAAGTTGATGTTGCAACTTGCAAATGAGAGAGTTGACATAGTGGCATGTCAAAACCTTCAACCCAATTAGAAAAAACACAATATGGATGAAACAAAACCAGCGTGAGTTGCGTAACTTAAGTCATGCAGCGTGAGTTAACTCACGCTGCGTGAATTAACACGCGTAGGGGTATTTTGGATATTTACTTTGAGAATGAGCAAAACCGTTTGCGTAAAGAGCAGAATTCTTATGTGAGCATATTGAATCTATGATCAAACAGTTCTGGTGGGGCAACAATAAAGGGGGGAAGAAAAGTTTTATTGGATTAATTGGAATAAATGTTGTCAACCCAAAAGGAGTGGAGGCATGGGTTTTAGAAATATCAAAGGAGGTATGGGTTTTAGAAATATCAAAGATTTCAACCTTACTCTTCTTGCTAAGCAAGGTTGGTGTATATTATCAAATCCTGATTCTTTGCTTGCTAGGTGTTTAAAGGCTCGCTATTTTCCACATAGAAATTTCCTGAAAGCGAACCTTGGACATGTTCTAAGCTATACTTGGCGAAGTATCCAAGGAGCTTTATGAGTTCTGAATCGTGGATGTCTTTGGAGAGTGGGAACTGGCCATTTCATTAACATTTGGGAAGATAATTGGCTTCCTCTTCAGGATGGCTACAAAGTGTGGTCTCCAAAGCCCCTTAATACTGAACTTTCTCGGGTGTCTCAACTTATTCATCATGATCTTGGAATTTGGAATGCACCGTTGATAAATGCAAATTTCTTGCCTTTTGAAGCCATGCAAATCCTTCAACTCCCTTTGCCAACAACAACACATATGGATTCTCACTATAAGGGAATATTAGAAATCATGAAGACAACTCCCTTTACACTCCATGATATGTCTAGCCCTCATACCCTAAGGGTCCCTGATAAATTAAAGACTCTTGATCAAAAGTCATATGTAACGATTCGGTTAAAGCGCAAGAATTAGTTTATGAACCCTAACCTAGTTTGTAAAAGATTTAAACGGTGAAACATATGAAAAGAAAATATAACTCAAATCATAATGAATAAAAAAATTATTAATTGAATCGAACAAATAAGAAGATGTTCATCTTAGAACTATAATCGATAGAGGTTTAGTTTCACATGGCCACGGACATCATACAAAATAATAGAAAAACATACCATAGAGAGCATAAAAGGAGGATGGAGATCCTCTGCCTTGAATCTCCTGATGCTTGACCCTTACCTTCTACCGCTAGCTTTCTGAATGCTTTTCTAAATGAATAAACGTGTGTACACGAGTCTCTATTTATAATGCATCATTACTTAGGGGTTAAGAGATGAAAATTAGGGTTTTCCACTAATAACATATCGGAAAACAAGAAATCAACACCTCCTAGCCGTCTCACATGCACGGGGTGCATGGAGTGAGGCGCAGGGGCGCATGAGGCATCAACTCTAATGCAAATTTTGCAGTTTTCGTCCCTTTTTCGATCATTCTTCCATCTTTAAATGTCTTTGAACTTGAAATGAATTTTCTTCATCTTGTATTGTCTTCAACAACCTTCTAAGAACCATTGTTCTTCAATCTTTATATTTTTGATCCTTCATGTGATGTCTTGTTTTGCAGAGTTACATGATTTCTCACTAAAAAGACTCAAAACACCTATGAAGTTGCATGATTTAAGATAAAAGTGAATTATGACAACTCGAATGAAAACAATATAAATTGTTTCTTAAACCATTGACAACTCCTCTAAATAACAACTTCTTTGCCTTCAAATGCAAAGAAAATAACTAAAAACATAACATAAAATATCGTACGATGATCTGTCATCAAATACTCAATTTTTTTTATCAAATACTTAAATATTTGAATTATCCTTAAAATTAACTAGGGACTAGAATTTAAACTCTACGTAAAACATTGTTCTATATCATTTTATGAATCATTTGAAAAATATTGTTTAATACTTATAATTACACTTTGCAATAAATACTAATCAATAAGAACCATAAAATTGATATGAAGAAGGGTATGAAATAAATTATGTCATTAAATTGATATATATATATATATATATATATATATATATATATATATATATATATATATATAACACTTCAATGCTAAGATTAAAAAAAAAATCGATCATACAATACTATCTATTAATGTGTAAATATGTTGTACGCCCTTTGGTGTTTATCTCCTACTAGGATTTCCACCCGTGCAACGCACGGGAAATAGCTCTATAGTGGCGTTACCAAAATATTTCAATAAACGTAAAACTAAACAAAAATCATATAATGCACTATTATGATAAATAAGGTATTTTCATCATCAACATTAATATTTCATCATTTGACATATGTTTAGAAAATACGACTAAAATTACGACCAAAATAAACACATAATGGACTTTAGACAAATAAGATGTTGTCATAACCAAAATAAATATTCCAACATTTGACAAATAGTTTCATTTAATTTAAAGAGATTACATAACCCTGAACAATAATGTTCAAATAACTACATAAATTAAAAGTAACACCAAACTCTTTTCAATGTTGATCCAAATATATTTTAATATAGTTTAACTACATAAATTTTAATGCTAACCTCAAACACTATATTTTAATAGGGGAATGATATTTGAACAACCACTTTTGACAACTTTTGCGACAACTTTCTCTCTCATACTTATATTATCTTTTTACTTTTTCTCTCTATTACTTTGGTTTTTGTGCTAATAGATCATTTCCTTTGTAAAAGTTTAGTTGTCACAAAAGTTGTCCCATATATGGATGTTCAAATAACACAACTCACTTTAATATTTGATCATTTCGATCTTTATAGTGTAAAGAAATTTTAAATTTTCATCTACCATCAAATACTTATAGACCCCATGTTTTAATAAATATTGATTTGTTTGAAGTTAACATTAAGATATATATACCTATGTTTGGGTTTAGGAGCTTCATTCAGTTCAGATATTAAACATTGTCTTCGTTGAAAAGATAAAAAAAACTACTAACAAATATGTTAATCCAAACATTGTCTTCGTCGAAAATTTCTACAACATCAATTCATATATAATATGTTGTCTATAAAAGAAATCAATTTAAAAATAGCTAAATTATCATAGCTTGAAAATGTTTTTATATGAACTAAAATATTCGTTGACTTTCGAATAACACAATAACATAGTATATGCATTAATCACGACACTATAAGAAAATTATATTAGAACTATTTAATGTATACCGACTAAATCTATTCAATGAGTAAACTTGTATTAAAGGTCCAAAGTTAAGTATATAAAATGCTTAACTATCGACCTTAAACATGTTTAACTTACTCTTGGACATAAACAGTCACTAACTTAAAGATAGTATCTTTAACACACAATAGAATACTAATATAAATATAAAATTGTCATACACACGATCCTTAGAAAAACTTAAACACAACAAATAAAACATATTTAAAGTAATAAGTCTGAAGAGGACATAATAAGTATTTAAAAATTAGCAGCATAAATGGAAGATAAAAACTAAATAAGACATAAAAGTCTCTCCTGGACTAAATCATAACAACACCCAAATTAAATACTTAAATTTGCATGCTGGTTTTGAACAAATTGAGTAATATCTTAATGTCCTCAGCTTCCTTCTCTTCAGGAGGCACTGTGTTCGACGATGAACCACCATCATTCAGTTCAGCTCCCATTTGATTAGCAACACATGCACTGCCTAAGAACTCAGGGGTCAACTCCCATAAATTTGACACATTGAATAGTTATACCACATATATATCAATAAAATAACGTCAATAAAACAGTGTTGAAGATTAACACATGAACATCATATCAGGTCCTTTATGACATAGCAGTGAATATTTTGATTCAAGTGACTAAAAAACCAATATCAGAAGAAAGTGGAAACTAAATTATTATTAAACTTTACAAACAAATTTAAGAGGAGTAAGCAACTCTATAGATTATTTGAATTTAGAAGAAAATGCTAGTGTTACCTTTCCAAATCCACTGGATTGTTTAGCCTTCTGAAACTTGTTTATGGCATAAGCATCCAGACAAATCTTCCTAACTATGAAAGATGTCTGATTATCATCACCAAAACGTTCCATCTTCTCATGGATCCTTAGGAAATACCTGTCATACATATGTAAATCTAAATTTAAGATAGCAACATAAATTGATTCTCAAACAATAATGCACATTGAATTTGGTCCTTCATAGATAAACTCTCTTCATGCACTAACTCAATTTGTACATTAACTAATATACCAAGTCTTCTTACCCAACATTCAATATAGAGCCTTCTTAGTAGATCCTATTAACGCTTCAAAACAAAAGTTCTTTAACCCTCAAGAAAATAACATACGCACAGAAAACTATAAAAGCAAGCATTTGCAATTCCTTTTCATCTTTAGTTTAAATTTAAAAGAAAGATCTTATTTGGTATGTAGTGAGAGAAGTTGCTTTCTGCAAATCATATTAAAGACGACATACATTTTAATTTTGAAATATATATGTATATGAATGACAGAATATTATAGTAAAGAATTGAGATAGTGACAAATGATAGTCAAATAAGAAAGAAGATGAAAAAGGAAAGGTTCACACTCTCTTTTTTGTTTGAAATGCTCAATATAAAGTTATTTCACTTAAAATACAAGCAACATGCCAGCTAATGTTTGTAAAATTCAAATCTAATGATATAGAGATTTTAATCTAAAAAAGAAATCAGATTCAAATCTAACAATATAGTGATTTTTGAAAAGCAAAAGGGGCAAATTTTGAGTTTCAAAAATCAAATCATCTTAACAATACAATCTAGATAAAGTGAGTCATGTCTCTTTTTTGATCTATTCTGCAGAAAGATAATGAAAAAAGTCATTGAATTTGGTTGCATCCTTCAAAAGTTTGTATGTGTTGCTTATGCATGTAGTGTGTGTTGGTTGATTTTAAAAGTTCTAATTTCGGGAGATTTAGAGTGATGCGATATGCTGCTTGTACATTTAAAAAAAAACATATTTAAATCATGCTAGATAGCAACAAAAGCTAGCTTCTTCTAGTACAACCGATTTGAAACAAAATTAATATTAGCACTATAGTTTTAAAACTGCAGTGTTCCAAAGTGCTTCAGCACTATGAAATTATAGTTATGTGCATTCAATTCAAAAATTAAATTGTTCTGATATTTAGGAACTGATGCAACTATCATGAATTATTTGCTAATATAAACAATGAAATCACTTACAAAAAGCTATAATGTTAACTTGAAATTCCAATTGGACCTGCAATAATTCACCAAAAGCATCTCTTAAAAATAGAAACTAATAACCACATTTACCGATCATATATCTATGTCAAATGCCAAACAAAAGCCAGCAGCTGCAGTAGTACTAAAATTAATAACCACACTTTTTATTTAAGGTTAGCTAAACAGAGTTGTTTTTTACATCATACCTATTGAATTAATACTGCAACATCTACACAACCTCAAATTTATAATGAGAATTATTGTATCATGACTCCCACTATAAAATATTAAGTACGCCTCTAAAAGATTAAAAATGAAACCAACCCTCTGAAATTTTATAACTGCACATAGTAGGCTTGATGTAGAAACATAAATGAAGCTAAACCAACATGACATTTTTCTTTACATCTCGTCATCCAAAATGCACATAATAGGATTGCAACTGAGCTCGAAAACATTTACATTCATGCAGAGTAGCTAGTTTTCAAGTGATTTACATACTTAAGATAGGATATAGCTCTAATGAAAAATAAAATATTAAAGTTTATGGCAAGATATCAACTCACATTAGGTAAAGAAAGGCCAAGGAGATAGAAAACAAAGCACCATGTTCCTCATCTCTTACAACCATATAATTTTAGTTTCAAGGTGGCACAAAATTACCAATTGGTGGCCTAGTCATATTTAGATTCTTCTGTTTATTTGGCTTTAAATAGAAAGAAAAAAAAACTTCATTTAAGTGAATGTTACTTCATTTTTGCATAAATCATGTAAGCAAGGTTATAAAGAGTAAGCGATTAGCATGTGACCTTAATCATAATGCATGCGAAGAATCTTTTGAAAGTTGTCTTCTCCAAAATCTTTGATATAGCATCATGAAGATAAACATAGCTTCTTTGATTAACTCCAACAAATAGATTAACTACATCATGTAATTCCAACTTTGACGCACACAAAAAGAGTAAGTAATAAGAGATTTAAAAATATAATCATAAGAATAGAAGTGGAAACATAAAAGAGAAGAAAATCTTTAAAACTACAACATAGTTGAAGAAATCTGAAACAGTTACTCTTGTTTCAAACCAAGCATAAAAAATAGCTTCAAGAAACAAAAAATAAAACTCAATCTGAACCAATGAGTTGCAGAAATACTTAAAGGTAGCCGAACAACATAGCTATAATAAAAAAAGGGGTTAGATAAGAGTCTAAAAAGTTTTTTCAATCACGTATTACACGTTCAATTGAATTTAAAACTAATTCTAATCATAAAAGTTCAAACAATACATTGTAAAACAAAAGCATATATGAGTTGAACTCAGAAAATGTATTCATTTTCTCTCCTTAAACAAACAAAGTAAAAAAATATGAACTTACCAATATACTGAAACACAAAGTGGTAAACCATCACAGTTATATGGTTGTGCACATTGTTTATTCTTCGTCTAAAGTCTTATAGAATGTCATGATGCTTAGGCCTAAATATGAACTAAAAATCAAATTGAAAGAAAAAAGATATTAATATTTGTTGAGTTTGAAATCATAAAAGTACATGACAAAATGGATTTTTAAATAATAGCAATCAGTCGAGAGGTAACCGTAAATCATACAAATGTTTCAAAGATCTGAAAAAATTAGTTTCATCATCAGGCTAAGAAAAGGATAAACTAACCATTTCAAAAGTAGTCTTGCTCCATAGCTTTTGGGACAAAAAATCAAGCATAAATCACCTACAAACAATCCATGAATCATTTCAATATAAAAAAAAAACCAAGGAAAAATGAATACATAATTTGAAGAGTTATACCATAACAGTTAAGAGTGAATAACTTTCAACCCTTATTTCTTTTAACAAATAACAAATAGAAATATAAATCACTCACATTGTTTTATATCAATATCATCCATTTTCTTATTGAGACATTTTCTCAAACACTTTGCGAGTGCTCAAATTCACATAACAAAATCATTTCAAAGTAAGACAAATTGAATAAAATATAAATACTCTTGTTAATCTAAACACAAAAGTAAGACAAATTCAAAACCAATTCCACAATTTATGAAAAGCGTGAAAATATTCTTGTTAACATAGATCTTGCTTGAATAAACACTGAAATCTTCCAGAAATGAAAATGGATTTAGAATGATTACCTCAGTCCCCGTCATCAGTTTGATGGTTCCGAAGGATTGTCGGAATTCGTCTTCCAATCCACAACAAACCAAACAGTAATCACAACAATCTACAAATTCAAAATCGCACATAACAATAATCATAAAAAACAATTAGAAAATAAAACTTACCTCAACAATGATTCGAAGTACGACTTCAGATTTTTGCGAGATGGGCTGGACTTGTATGGGCCTCTATTCAAACTTGGATTTTTGTCTCTTTCCTGTAAATAGGCTCGATAGCAACATTTCTTGGAGGGAAAATTACTTATTCAAATTTTACTATCATAAATTGAATTTTGATGATTTTAAAAATGTGGATTACATGTTTTTTTTGATCCTACTTACTATTTTTGATGATAAATTGAGCTTTTAAGAAGTGATGATTTGGCATTGGGTGCTTAAGAAATTGACACATTGGATTTGAGCAAGATTTTTTGCTATTTGTTGCTTCATGTTTGTATATTATTAAGATATGACTAAGACATTGTTTAATAATATTATCTATATTTTGCTGTTATTGCCTTTCTATAGCATATAAAGCTAAATAAAGGTAATGAAAGGTTTAGTTGGGGGGAAACATGATATATTTAGTGGGCTAAGGTCCAATGATTAACTCAGTAAGATAAAGGAACAAGTACAACACATCAACATATTGAAGAGACATATAAAAATGATTAACTCAGTAAGATAAAGGGACAAGTACAACACATCAACATATTTAAGAGACATATAAAAGTGATTGGGAAGGATTTTGTGTGACACAAAAACATATTGAAGTATAATTTTAGGAAGGATTTCGTATAACTTCATAAGTTCTAAAAAGTATTTAGTTAAAGTAAATAGAGCTTTGGTTTTTTTTTTTTTTTTTTTTTATTATTAAAGGGATCCAAAAGTCTAAGTTTCTAACATGCATTGGAGGAAAAAACATTGCAAGATTTTTCAAGATGGTCTATGCTATGATCATTACTATCTTTTTCCTATTTCTTGTTGTAAAGTACACCAGTGGTAAACCCTTTATGTAGTCCTTTCAAATTTTCTTCTTTTACTTTATGCACAATCTTCCATCCCTTTTAACTAACATTTATTTATTATTTTTCATTTCACAGCATTTAATAATGAATGCACTAATTACGTTGATTGTCCAGATGATTTATGTATCTCTCCACTTGTTTTGACGTGCCATAATTTCTTTTGTAAATGCCTTTAACTGTTAAGTCAAAAAATAATATCTCTATTTCATTTTGAAGATTATAATTATATTTGCATGTTATAATATTGTTAAATTTTAATATTTTTGTAACAATTAGATTTGTTTTGTTTACGGTAACACTTTAATTTATATTTATCATACCTTTCAATTTCAATGACAATGTTAGAAGACTTGTTTGCTCTTAGTGGATATACGAAGAACTACATTGTCACTTCATATGTAATTCCAATCAACAAGTAAACAAGAATCAATGTCTAAGTCTTAATTTGAGAATTATCAACAGAAGCAACTACATATGAGTTGTAAAATATCGTACCAATAAACAATTATGATAAGGAACAAGTTGTAAGATTTTTCTCTTTGACAATTGCTCTGAACACTATTAGAAGAGACAACCAAAGGGGTGCTATAGTGCTTTTGCAATGGTTGATGGTGTTGTTGGATATTCCTCACCAGCGCGAGATGATGTAAATAACCATCACAAGAACTATACACTTATGATATATGTGATAGGATAAACAACAAGTTAATATCTAATATGACAAGTGATTGAATTGATAATTTTTTTGATCAAAACAATGATCTTGAACCACTGGCGTAGCCAGGACCTTAGGTGTCTTTTAGCAAATGCTCGTAGAATAACTTGCTAAAAGACACCTTCATAAAATGTGTATTCTAGCAAAACCCATATATATATATATATATATATATATATTAAAAAATTATATTTTACTCAATTTACATTGTACTCTGAAAATTACATACATACTCTATAATTATCCTCTACACAATTTCATGTTATGATATCGTTGAATAATCGACTAATTATCAATGTTATCGAACACATCTCTCATAATATAAGTTACGAGAGAATCAGTTCATCCATTCATCCTTTATTTGATTACACAATCTTCGATCATTAGAAAGAGTTGTGAAATATATGAGAGAATTGGTTCATCCATTTATCCTCAATTTTGATTTTGAATTGTAAAACCGATGAATTAATTAATATAAGGAATTAGGAAAATGCTACACTAATAAATTAATAGTTATAATACTAGCTCTCATTGGACTAATTAATATTACATTACTAGCCATTCACTAAACTAATTAATTAATAATATGCCACAAGAGATTATAATACTTGTTGTCACACGAGCTGCTGCAATTATTAGTCACAAGCTTTATCTCATCTCAACATACTTTAACTACACAACTAGAAAAAAAGTGAGAGCTAGTGCAAGTGTGATGCAATGTTTAGATTTGAGGGGGGTTCAACATGAGATAAACATAACAAATTGAATGTAAAATTAAGAATTGAGGGGGTTCACTTGAAACCCCTGACTTCTATGTAGGTTCGCCGGTGTCTTGAACACTAGGTTTGAAATTATTCAATCACAAAACATATAGCAATTAACCTAATTCATTATTAACATATATCAAAGTAAATTTGTTGAAATTAAAGAGTAAAGGAAAATAGAACACCAGATTTATAGAGGTTCCCTTATCGTCCTCTTTAAGGGTACATCCTCTATTCGTATAAGAAAATGCCTCTTGTATGGACTTTTACTATAATGTTAAAAATGTTTATAAGAGTTAATTACAAGGTTCCTTCAATTTACGAAGCACCACAATCCTAAATCGTATACATTATGCAACAACTCCAATGCCTTTAATCTTTAAGCTCCTTGAAATGGTATGAATCGCAACGTCTTAGGATCAAACTAGCATGCAATCATCATATCTTCTTGCACAAGAAATCTTCTTTTCTATGACCTCACTTTGATCCCCTTCAAACTTGATTGTTGGAGAAAAAACCCCTACAATTACCTTTGAGGTGAAAATTACCTCCTTTTGCTCAGATCTTTGATGCTCCACCAAGATCCTTGAATGAAACCAAACTTACAATTATCATATAACACCCTAACAATCTAGATTTCAAATTCCACAAGTGTTCAAACTAAATAAGTTTATATATATATATATATATATATATATATATATATATATATATATATATATAGAGAGAGAGAGAGAGAGAGAGAGAGAGAGAGAGAGAGAAGAATTTAGAGTGATTTTGCAATTTGATTAAATGAGTGATGGAATTAGTGGAGGCAACTAGATACATGATGACATGTCACCTTACATTATTTTTCGCATATTTTTCAGTCGTTTTAGTTATGTTTTGATCCAAAATAGATGAGTTTTTAGAACAATTGCCTATGGTTTACAGGAAATTTTGTAATGTTTTCATTTCGAGTCATGTAATTTTAGTTTTCCGAAACCAAGTTATTCTTAGGTGTTTTTGATGTAATTCAATGCAAAATCACGCAAATTGGCAAAACAAAGCACATCATGAAGAATTGGAAAGACAATGAATGAAGATTCAAGAGGCATGTGACGAAATTACGAAGTGGAGAAATTCTTTTCCAAATCCTAAGACAAATTTCAAGGAAGAAAGCACTCAAAAAGACCAAGAAAAAGGTTAAAAACGCATTGGAAGAAGGTGTTGTGTACCCCTAACACGTTTCTGTGCGCCCCGGGTGTGCACACTAGTGAAAAAAATGCATTGTTTCTTAACTAGTGTGTTGTGCGCATGGCACCACGCATGGCGTGCGAGCGCGTCCGTGGCATAAACAACATTTTGCTATTTTGGGTTACGGGTTTGGAGGAAAAATCCTAGTTTTTCAACCCAAAGCCACTGGTAATTCAACCTATAAATACAAGTTCTCTCATTCACAATTATTCATTTAGAACGAAGCGGTTCAAAAGGAAGGAAAACACTAGGAGCTTCAAGGGAGAAGTCTCTCCTCAACCGTAGTCTCTAGCGTGTGTTTTATTCTTTTGTAATTTTGTCTTTAATTACCATGAGTAACTAATCCTTGATCAGGTAGGATTCTAAGATGAACCCTTATTTGTTTGTTGGATCAATTTAATTCAAGTCTTTTATTCAGTTATCTTATGAGATATATTGAATCTTTTTACGAAAATGTCTTAATGCCTTTGATAATTCTAGGGAGTGTGACATACTTATGAATATCAATTGAACCTAGAAACATGAGTCTTCAGAAGATACTTCTGGTTATTCTTTTCCGAACGTTGCATGTTAAATTGTATTATTTCCCCTTGGTAAGGTAGATGAAATAGGGCTACCCGTATGTAGAACTACTAAGGTAAGATAGTGTATGTGATGAACTTCTAAGATTCAAAGATGGATTTGGAGTCTTTAGATGACAATTTAGGAATACTAGTTCTTTTATGTTTCAATTACCTCAGAGAGAGGGACATACTGCCCCACAAACTCATCACTTACGTAGAAGCCTTCTCTCATAATTGAATGATTAATTGCCTTTTAATCCAACAAGAAAATATAAGGGATTCGAAGAATACTAACCCCCACTAACATTATGCAATTAAACCAGGTTGCTAACTCACTACTGCTTTGCGCAATCAAATCGCACTTGAAAATTCCCCGTAATGTACTCGCTTTATTTACTTGGAGACACTATTACTTACTACTTTATTCCTTGTGAACGATTCGGTACACTTGCAGAAATCTTCCACGCGCAACTGAGGATGAGGAGGCAGTGTCACCGTCTCTATCTTCGACACTTGATTGTGTTTTTTTTCCATCGGTGGCCATTCTTGGTGTAAAGAGGGAATCCTCCACGCACAACTTGTGGAGACTAATCTCTCGAGCCTTGTGGGTCCTAAATGGGTGGCAAACTCTCCTGAAAAGTTTTAACGCTGCTGCATGCCCTAGAGGCCTAGACTGGATTCAAACTCAGGACCTTGGTTAAGCTATAAGAGACATATATCATCTCATCTAAGTGTTTTACTGACCATTCTAAGAATATGAATGTTTTTTTCTTTTTTGTTTCATGATATGTTTTGATCTAAAAAAATTGACACTATCGCAAACCAATCATGTGTGTTTAACTTTAAAAATGATTACCAACAAAAAGTAATATTTCTAATAATCTTAGTTTAAAAAAAAATCACAATAAAAGTGTATATCAATTAAATCCTAACAAATAAATAATTCAATTTACATTATCAATGTCAACTATCACTGTGTGTCGATCTCAATATTCCTTCTTACATTCGTTTTTTCTCTTCTAGCTAATTAAATTTTACAACTAGAACTCGTGGATACATACAGATTACAAAACAAAGCAGCAAAGGAAAAAGCACATGGCTGCTCATACATAAATTTTGTACACATGCAAAGTATATCTCAATTACAATCAGCAACTTTTTTTTCTTTCTTTTTCTCGAAATGTCGATTTCAGGTTCAAAAATATCTAACTAATGTGATAATCCATGAATCTTGCAAATGCAACCGGTGGCTATGGATTCTTCTTGCTAACTCGAAGACTAATGTCGCGATTATTAACAAGTAATTGTCATGCATTACTCCCACATGAACTTCGTTTATACTCGAGCTTTTTATACCGTTTCTGTGAGGTATTGTTTGTTTTGAGTCTTAAAGTTATCCGAGCCGTCTTAGTTTTCTTAGTTAACAAGCGTCTCAATAAATTGAGGAGACTTGGTTTTAAAGCAATGTGCAATTTTTTTAGTGTATTTTAACACATCATAATCATAATATGAACACCATTGTATACTTTTATTGGCTATGATATGAAATGAATGGCCATTGGCCAACGACAAACTTATCCTATGCTGCAGTTTGAGCATCCAATCGAGTTTGAACATAAGAATAGGGAAATAGCTAGGTAGGGACCAATAGTGAGCCAAAAATCACTGAAAGAGATGCTATATGACATAATAGTACAGGCTCATCCTCTTGTCATGATACAAAAGTCACAAGGAACCTTTTCATGAGTTGGTTTATTAGTCATAATCATCATTATATACATACATTTGTTTGTATCATTATTGTATTTAGCTAGAAATTAGAATATATTTTGTAAGTATAGAATGGTAAATCACTTGAAAGATATTTCTAATTGATAGTCATAGCCTAAATTTAGGGAAGCCTGGAGACCTAAAAAAAGTTCATTTCGCAATAACATGGTCAAGAACACAACCGTTTGCTAACTTTGTGCCAATGTGAGTTTAGAATTTTTTTTTTTTTTGTTTGTTAACCCTTCAGTTTTTAAAGGAAATAGATTCTGATAATTCGAGTTCGACCGAGAGGTAAGTAAAGTCTGGTTAAAAATTGTTTCATCAAAAATCGAACTCAAGTTCTTACGAACAATTTGTTCTTTGGTACGGCTCATTAAACAAGTCTAATTATTTGGTTAATGTGAGTTTAGATTCTATGACGGTGATAATAGAAATGTAAGACACCATTTCTACTTGAGTCTATATGAAAATGAAATTGAAATATCTATCAATGTATTCTATCAAACTTTGGCATCTTACAATATGGTTTTACTTTTACCTAGTTGAGTAAAAATAAGGTTCCCTATAAGATAGGGAATTTGAGGTAACCACAAATGTATGTATGGCCATATATATTGTCAGTAAGTCTTGCAGAAAGGGGTCATTCTATTCTAGCTGTCAGACGTCTTCTTATGCCGTCCTTTGTTCCTCATCCCATGTGACTGTGTTGTGGACCATCACCTTCATTTTCCTTACTACTATGCACTTTTTCCCCTCAAATTCCTTGAAGAATTTTTATTGGAAGGTACACAAACTCAAGCTCCCCCATTAATCAGGAATATCTTCCCAAAGATAAAGGACAGACTGGGACTTTCATGTCATCAATGACTCACATTTTATGAATTAAAAAAAAAAAACTTATGATTAGAAATTGGTAAAAGAACTCAACAATTAAGCTCAAGTGGTCAATTAGCTTCACCAACAACGAATCGTTCAAGGGAATTCAAGTTCAATTTTTAGTTAGACTATCCTTATCTCACGGCCAATATCCAGATTATGAAGGTATCTTTCCTTTGAGAACGAATGGTTAACGCTAAAAAAAAGAAATTGGTCAAAAAAATCTTATCATTAGCAATTTATTACTTATCCTACTTTTAAGGCTTAAATTAGCAGTTTATAACATGACTGTACTACGAGTAGGTTTAGAATAAGTGCTTAGTACAATGTGTGTGAGCAAGTTGGATTCCTCTTTCATATAAAAACATGACAATTGACTTTATTTCATAATTGTAACTACTCCATCCATCCCATATCAAGGGACCTTGTTTGACCATGTGCATTATTCATGTAATATGTTTTGATCATATTTTTTTTATTAATATATTATGAAAAATAATATCATATAAGATATTGTTAATTGTCTCGATGTATATTTTCAAAGTATCAACTTTTATAATTTTTGTTAATCGATAATAAAAGATATTAAATGCAAAATCATGTATTAGCATGTGTGAAAAAGTTAATTGTACCATTTAATATGAGACCCAAGGAGTAGTAGCTAACTCAAAACTCTATTGTATAACATTAACATCTATATAAGGCAAATAGAACCTACAAATGTTATCATTTTAGTATTATTCATACTGGTTCTTTGGTTTGCGATTTCCCTGACTTGTTTTTTAGGTCTTATCTTTTTCTAATGTGGTACCTAAGGTTTTTTTTTTCTTCATTAAACCCCCTTACACTCAACTCTATAATTAGGTTTACTACATATTATATATGGTAGATGGAAAGATGTATAAACTTTGATATCACCTTATATTATTTTTTTATGATGATACCATCTTAGGCTTTAGGTTAACTTAACTCACTCATATAAAATTGGTTTGTAAAATAAAAAATTACACTCTTTATAAATAATTTTAAAGATTTATCTTTTTAAACGAGACTTGAGTTTTTCTGAATGCAGATAAAGTCATTGTGAAACTTCCTTCATATGACCCAAATTGAGACGAAGAAACATGGCACTGCACTCAATATAACTTAAACAAAACTCTATATAATATGGATGCATGGCTTAACATAAGCAATTAAGCATGTGGTGAAATTGCAAACTTTTTCACCAAGTCCTATATAAGAAAGGTTAATTCAAATAATAACCCTGAAAACTGGAGGAACATGCCACTTGAAGATCCTATTGTCCTGGATTCAAACAAAAAGACACTTCTTGTTGTTATCCAAAGGAAAAAGGTTCAACATTCACGTGAACAACAAGTCCTACCTCAAAATATCTATCCTTTCAACAAAAAAATCTATCCATGTTGAATAAATTCAACTTTATTCAATAACAATAGTAATAACATATTCACCATTGCACTCTCTATATATAGTAGAACCAAATTGACCACACAAACACACACAAACCTAACACTATCAACAAAATGAAGATGATTGTAGCTATCTCCTTCATTTTTTCTCTTCTTTCCCTTTCTCATGCATCAGTAGTAGATTTCTGCGTAGCAGATTACAATTTACCAAATGGCCCCGCAGGATATTCTTGCAAAACACCATCAAAAGTAACCGAAAATGACTTCGCCTACCATGGCCTAGCTGCAGCCGGAAACACCTCAAACATTATCAAAGCTGCTGTGACTCCTGCATTTGACGCGCAATTTGCCGGTTTAAACGGTCTTGGAATTTCCCTTGCGCGTTTAGATTTAGCTGCCGGTGGAGTTATTCCACTTCACACTCACCCCGGTGCTTCGGAGGTGTTGGTTGTTATTCAAGGAACAATCTGTGCTGGTTTTGTTTCCTCTGCCAACACTGTTTACATTAAAACACTTTACAAAGGTGATGTTATGGTTTTTCCACAAGGATTGTTGCATTTCCAAATTAACAGTGGTGGTTCTAATGCACTTGCTTTTGTTAGCTTTAGTAGTGCTAATCCTGGTTTACAGATATTGGATTTTGCTTTGTTTAAAAGTGATTTTCCAACTGAGTTGATTACTGCAACTACTTTTATTGATCCTGCTGTAGTGAAGAAGCTTAAGGGTGTTCTTGGAGGTAGTGGTTAAACTATGATGTTATTCATATGAAAGAGTGAGGAATCTTCAGGATTAGTGTGTTTTCTTTTAATTGTTGTTGGTTTTGTTTCTTGTTGTGTTTAATTTGTTTCTTACTGTGTCAAGTTCGTTTTGAAGAAATGTAACTTGAGAAATTTGTGACATGAGATGAATAAATGTATGTGTTGTATTTTCTTGAATATTTGAATATTTCTTCTTTGTGCACTTCTCGCAGGAGCTTGCACTTGCAAACTCAGTTCGTAATGAATAATAGGTAAACACAATTTATGTGGTTTTTGTTTCGAAGAAACTAAAATGAAATATATTAACCGAACAACATTTCTTTCTTAGCACAAGACGTGCTAGAAAAGGCTAAGGAAAATAAGTATCCGTTACAAACAAAGGAAAAGCGGAAAACGGCAAAAAAAATGCCAAAAAGTAACATTATAAAGCACATCCTAAACACAACAGAGAACTTAGACACCACATGGATAGTGAAAATAAAAAAGTAACATTATAAAGCATTCCTTTTGCTTGAAAATTCTAGCATTCCTTTCTCTCCAAATGACCCCAAACAGTAAATAGCCAAATCAAAAGAATAATTGACTGAAAAAATCACAATGAATAAATAGGTGATCTACATCCTCCGGTTTGCCACACTCTCTCACACAAAGTTGAGTGTTAGCCATTATCACACGCCCTCCTGATCAAATTATCAGTCGTAGGGATACAATTACGAAGAGCACGCCATACAAAGATACTTACTTTCAAATGAACCACTTTACGTTAGATGATATTATTATTTTCCGCTGTAATGTTGTGATTCGCCGAGAGCAAGAAATTATATGTGCTACTTAGTTACATTGTATTTTTTAGGCATGCAAAATTCAAAGCCATTTGTCACTAACATCATCATGCAAAACAATAGAATGCAACAAAACACGGATTTCCCTTAACTATTCTTCCTCCCAAGCCGTCAACCTCCTCCACCATTTCTAAGCCTCAACCCCTTCCCCCCAACCTAACAACTTCATATCAGCCATTGTTGCCATCTTATTACTAGATAGATCAAAAAGGCGGATGAACCTATCCTTCAAGACCCCTCTAGTTAACCAAGGATCCCACCAAAATAACATCGAAACATCGTCCCCCACCTCACGCCTTAAATTCTCATCAACCCACCATTTAACTCTCAACCCAACACCATTTCTAATACTGTTAAATTATTCCACTAAATTGAACCCACTTTTCCACCTTCACGTAAACTTCCCCCTTCTTCTCTCTATTGAGCTGATTGAGCTTTATACCACAAACAACAATGCTTCTCCTTCAACCTCCAACACCATTTACCATGCAAAGTCATATTAAACTCCCTTAACTGTTGAACCTTCAACCCATCATTCTCCTTTTTTGAACAAATAGTATCCCAATCGATCCAAGAAATTTTCCTAATATCTTCATTTCCCCCAGAAAAATAATTAAAAATAGATTTGATGGAGGAAATCATACATGTGGTAGCCTTGAAGAATGAAAGAAAGTAGACTGGTAGTGAGGACAAGACAAATTTCACGAGAACCAATCGGTCATCCAAAGAAAGATTTCTACTCTTTCAACCCGACAATTTAGATTGAATTTGATGAAACAAGGGTTGCCCAAAATTCAACTTGCGGGAATCACCACCAATAGAAAACCCTAAATAAAGGAGAGGTATTGACTCGTAACTCAACATAATTCACCTTTTTTAATTGAAATTATAATAGTAATAACATTAACATCAAATCCTTGTTTTTTTCTTTCTTAAAAATAATTTCTTTTACATCATACATAATAATCTTTTTATATAACTACAAAATCAATAATTATATCCCTTTTTCAGCGTCATTATCATAACAGAGCTTTTTCCAAACTTGAACACTAATCAACATGCATTGAGTTTACGATTTCGTAAACACAGTGCCAAGCCTGACAAATACAAAAATGATGGGCTAAGTTTTGAAAACATGTTATAGTATAAATTAAATGTATAGAATACGCAAGAAATCAAATTGAAATCGTATCAGATCACAAACATAATATTCAAAACCTTTAAAACTATTATATATCAGCTCAATCCACGTTAGTCACAAAATCACCAAAACATAACATTCCAAAATCTTCACGAATATAATGTCACAATTCAATCCCAAAATAGTCACCACAAAAACAATCACATAATGACAATCAAGACAATTAAGAAGATAATATCACAAGTCACTCCACATCATTCACAATAACACAATCATAGTTCAGATAATGATATGCATATGCTCTTAGATTTATACATCTCTTTCTTTTATACTATTGTACTCTAAAGTACTTGATTAGGAGATTGATAGTACTGTGTTACCATCCAGGTGGACAAATAATTTAAAAATGGTCGAGTCCTCATGGACTATTCAAGGTTTTGGTCGAGTCGGACTATTCAAGGTTGGCAAGTCCTTACAAACTATTCAAGGTTGGCCGAGTCAGACTATTCAAAGTCGGCCAAGTCCTTACAGAGTATTCAAAGCTGGTTGTGTCAAACTATTCAAAGTTGTCCCTGCCCTCATCGACCCCCTCCTCAACTCGAAACATTATGTCTTATTCAATAGTACTTCCTTAATCATTGGGCTTGTCAGACCCAACTTAGATGATGAAAAAACACTCCACTTCAAGACCCTAACATCTAATTTCTCTCCTTGTTGGCCTAGAATACTCCTTAAGAGAAAACACACATTAAAATCATCCTCATGGTTAAAAGGTAATCAACAAGGGTAATCGATAATATCCATTCATCTCAAATTAATCACAACATTCCGAATCTGATAAGGGTAATTAAGAATATTCATTCAACTGAAAAGAAACATCTCATTCATCAAACTATATTTACATATCATATTTTCAACAACACATATTCATAGTTCAACTAATATCTCAATATCAATAGTGGAGATTCCTAGATTACACTTCCCATCATCCATCTCAATCTATTTTCTAGGAACTTTAACTAATACTTTATAGAAACAGCCACCAAAGATATCGCCCTAAAATAAGCAACTCGTTGAGGGCTTTCCGCCTTTATAATACGAGTTATAAAAGTACTATTATACCTTTCGACAATTTCTCGCTCCGATGAAATTCTGACAAGAAGCACATAAAATCATCTTTCAGATTTGCCCAAAAATCTTGATAAATCCAAAATTGATTTCATCCGACCCTAGACTCTTGAAACTGTCATAATCCCGCAATTCCTATTTCACCTCATCAAGGCTAAAAGGCTTTGTTAACTCACTGCATTGCGCCAAATTTAAAGAATTAAAATTGAGATTTTCTATTCATGGTATATCTATGGCACCTGCCTGAAAACGAGTAGCAAAATGATTGAAAACCTCCCCTCGGACACCATCAACACCTTCCACTTGCATCCCATTAACAAATAAGGAAATGATAGCATCGGATTGCCGCCTAGAAGAGATAATTCCAACCTTGAATTGGAATTAGCGTCTTCCTCTTCCAACCAAGTCATTATGGATTGTTGTCCATTGCTTGCTATAGTTTTTAATTTAGACAAAGAGAACAGATTGGCTGATAGAGAATAAAGTTCCTCTAAATCTTCCACATCTAAATTAAAATCCTCCCCTTTAGCATTGAGGGAAGAAATGTGGTCCTTAACCTTACCATACTCCCTTCCAAATTTTAGGTATGATTCTTGTGCCAAACCTTCATACACCCTTTAATCCTTTTAAATTCTTCAATTAGCACAAATCCCCCCACCTGAAAAGAGTGCCACTTATCTCGAACAAATTGTTGGTAACCAGCTGAAAGATCCGCCCAACATTTCAAGTATGTGAACTTGGTTCATTTAGCCTACACAAACTAAGTTTACATATCTTACTTAAACTCAGTTTAAGTATGAAAATACATAAAATCAGTTTACACAAGTTATGTGAACTCATTTTACTTATGTTTCGAGACGGGCATAATGTGTATGTGGTTTAGATAAATGAACCGTTAAATTAGAAATTAAAGGATGCATACAAATTACATGGTTTCCAAACACAAAAATAAAGAAACAAAAAAAATGAGAATTCATAAAATTGTCATTTAAAATGCATAAATTTACTTTGCTGTGAAGTAGAGTATTAGTGAAAGACCTTGTGATTCATTCTTTAATCTTTCATTGAGATTAGTTACATATCCGTGGATGTTTGTGAGTGAGAGGAGGTGAAGATCTAGAATGATAATTAAAAAAGATTTTTTTAAAGAATTATATGAACAAGGGCAATTTCAGTATTATCATTAAATTTTAATTAAAATCATGTGTTACTAATCTTTTTTATTATCACTAGAATCTGTCTTACTCTTGAAGAAAGAAAAAAAAAAGTCTTACTTTTATTACCTATCTCATTCTGATGATATCTCTATTTGGAGTTCCTACTAGTAAATGTTATCATTTGTCAAAAAATAATTGAAGCTTCAATCTATTATGTGATTAAAAAAAAACTGTTTTTCTGAAAATAAAAAGGCGTATTGGGTAACGAAAAATATATATAATTTGTCAATACTACTAATAAATATTATAATTTGTCAAAAACTGTTTTTCTTTAATTCAAGGTCTTAGCTTCGATTCTTTCTATGTCAATTTGAGTGGGCTAATTTAGCTTCTTAAAGAAAATTCCTAGTAGAAACTCTTTGGAGTATCATTTTTTTATTGGGAAAAAAAATACCAAAAGTGTAAATTTAGTACTTTAAATTAAGGCGTCGTCTAATGTGGATCCAGTTCAATGATTGACTCTCCTATTTTTAGTAAATTTTAATAAAATAATGTTTTTATTTACCATTTTTTATTATTATAAAATTTACTTTTTACTGAAAATAGTAAAGATCCACCTTTAGACCGGTTTTTAGAGGTTCATTTTGGACTAAACCTTGAATTAAAGGTAAATTAAGAAGAAAACTTTTTCCTTAAAAAAACACTTTTATAACTATATAGATACACACATATACATATTAAAGTTAATCATTTTAATATTATTGTTTCTATTTGTACAAATTATATATTTATATATAAAGACTTCATAACATTAAAGGTTCTTGACTTTCTATATAGATTTAAAGGGTCTTGCATACAATATTATGTCTTCCAAATCCAGGAATGTTAGTGTAGTTTGTTGCTCACTTGCCTTCCAGGCATGTGTAATTTTTTGTTTATAATATCGCTATTTAAAGAGAATAAGGCATGTTGGGTGAACTTTTTCATTATTTCAATTATATCTTTAAAATAATTTGTCTACAATAATACTATATTGTTGGTATTTGAAAAATGTAAGAGTTTATATTATATTTATTATATGGTTTGTATAATTGAAATAGATAAATGTAGTTTGTTACAATTTGAAATCGCAAACATCTATATTTATACTTTAATTTAAATACAACACGTACATTTATTCATCTCATGTCACAAATTTCTCAACACATTCCTTCACAACACTTGACACATTCCTCACTCTTTCATATGAATAACATCATAGTTTAACCACTACCTCCAAGAATACCCTTAAGCTTCTTCGCTGTAGCAGCATCAAGAAAAGTAGTTGCAGTAATAAACTCAGTTGGAAAATCGCTTTTAAACAAAGCGTAATCCAATATCTGTAAACGAGGATTGGCACTACTAAAGCTATTAAAAGTAAGTGCATTAGAACCACCAACATTAATCTGGAAATGCAACAATCCTTGTGGAAAAATCATAACATCACCTTTGTGAAGTGTTTTAAGGTAAACAACATTGTCAGAGGAAACAAAACCAGCACTGATTGTTCCTTTAATAACAACCAACACTTCCGAAGCACCGGGGTGTGTGTGAAGTGGAATAACACCACCAACGGCTAAATCTAAACGCGCAATGGAGATTCCAAGACCGTTTACACCAGGAAATTGTGCGTCTAATGCAGTGGTAACAGCGGCTTTGAAAATGTTTGTGGTGTTTCCAGCGGCGACTAGGCCGTGGTAGGTGAAGTCGTTTACGGTTACTTTTGATGGTGGTTTGCAAGAATATCCAGCCGGGCCATTTGGTGCATTGTAATCTGCTACGCAGAAATCTACTACGGATGCATGAGCAAGTGAAAGTGAAAGAAGATAAAAAATTAAGAAAATAGTTAGAATCATCTTCATGTTTTTGTTGTTGATAAGGTTATATTGTGCGTGTATTTGTGGTTAAATTGGTTCTGTTATATATAGAGAGTGGAATAGTGGAAATATATGTTTTTAACATTCATTTTGAATAATTTGAATTGATCATTCAATAGTCATTGACAAATGCATGTAAGGAGTAATGATGATCGTGGTCATTCTAACAAATGCATTGTCCAATAAACATTTTTTTTTTTTTTTTGACGAACATAAACATTGTTTCTTAATTAGGTGTGTTTGGGCAAACTATTGATTTTGGTGTAATTGATTTGTGTGATTAGTTGTGACATAATAGTAATTACTTTGTTATTGTTGTGAGCTCTATAGCACGGACACTTATGATGGAGAACGTGTCTGACACACGGACAAGATACTGACATATATCATATGTTCAAGAGTAAATTACAGTCCCCTCCCCTCCCCTCAAATATATTTGAATTACACTCTCCTCTCCTCTTATGTTAAAATATACACTCCCCTCCCCTCTTATTCAAAACATATTAGAAAATATTTCACTCATCTCCCGTGAGAGAAGCTTGAATAACATTTCCCTCCCCTCTTAAGTTAAAATCTATGTTTTAATCCCTCAATAATTTTTCTTTTATTTCTAATAATCTAGAAAAAAAATAATCTAACACACTTCAAAGAAAAATAGCATTGCGGGTTCATTTTAAAATAATCAAATTTTGAATACATATCTTTCTCTATTTTTTATTCACAATTTCATTAACATATAGTTTTAAACCCTATTATAAAATATGAAACAACCCAAAATAAAATTAA
>Ga0228710_1003890_pt1 | contig 23680 bp, 17 predicted proteins | sample MedpolnodulmetaG_FD_177995 | JGI IMG/M metagenome (GOLD analysis project Ga0228710, IMG submission 177995) | Root nodule microbial communities from Medicago polymorpha collected in Santa Monica, California, United States - pink nodules | ecosystem: Host-associated > Plants > Roots > Nodule...
ATACTGATCAATGATGAAGACGGTCAAGATACTGATGTGACATCTAATGTGGTCTACAGAGAAGTTTTCCGTAACGTGTAGCACTTTGTTTTGTAGTATTGTTTTTATTTCATATCAGTACTTTTTCCATTTCGACAGACGTTGGATTTTCTTTTCGTCAATAAATTATGCCATCAAATTTATATGTCATGTTACCGTAACAGAGTTGATGTCATGGAAATTGTTTAATATTGTACATTAAAAACGTTTGCGGCAATCAATTTTATGAACTGAATCATACTATTTTTTCGATACAAGTAAAGTTTTTACTTTCTTATTTCCGCTGTATTTGTTCTCTTATATGACCCGGGCGTCAGCACGGGTCAATGGTCTAGTAAGGGTTATTTCCAGAGTTAGGTTTTTTTTTCCTTCTCTCCTCCTTCCTCCTTCTCTCCTTCGACCTCTTTCTTCCTCCTCATCTCCTCCTTCTCCTCCTTCTTCAAATCGAAAAACCTTGAAAATCAAACACCCAAATCAAAATCAAACACAATCCTAAACACAATTTCTATTTCGAATCACATCCTTCTACCAATTAGAGGTATTGCACTAGTTTTCTTCATCAATTTTGTTTTGGTTTTTGATCTTTCTCGTTTTTTTGGACAGCTTAAAATAGTTTTTTTAATATATTTGTTTCCTATGACTATCAAAATAAAACAAAATAAAAATAATATTCGAAGGCAAAATACATTTTTTGGTCTTTAAGTTTGACAAATATATTGGGTTAGTCATTTTCATTTTTTAAGTTACAAATAGGTCTTTTAAAAAAAAAATCAAGTTTCAAATAGAGTTTTAAGTTAATTTTTTTTTTGTTGGTCGGGATTCGAACCTGAACTTTACATATATTATGCATTGTCCTTGCCCACTGAGAGATAAGTTCACGAGAACAAGTTGTTAAAAAAAGTATCAGGCATGTCCTGGAACACAGCCAAAACACTGTCGGTGCAAGTCATTTGGTACATTTGCGGTACACAGTTTGTAGCTTTAACATCTTTCCACTTTCAAATCAAGTATCTTCTTCAAACTTGGAAGTAACAAATGGCATTTTTTCGATTCTCTCTTATTTTCTTATTTTCTTCCATTCTCTTATTCAATCACTCAGTTCACTGTGACCATGGTAACTACTCTCTCTCTCTTTCTCTTATTTATATTAGGCATATTATTTTAGTTTCTTAATTAATAGCCAATTTAGAACTAGATCTGATAGATTATATCATAACCAAAATATCTAGGCTTTATTATAGATGTTCACATTTATCTTCAAAGATCTGCTAGCTTGTTTAAGTTCAATGCTGCTGCTTAACAACAAATTTTGTAAATTTTCAAGTTCATCATGCTATAGTTAGATAGATCCATTGTTAAACATGCAAATAGATACGGAGTTTGTTTCGATTGATTTATTTGAGTTTATCTATTGCGACGAGATTGTTTAGGAGAGCTTATGAAAACAACTTATGACATGTTCATAAGTTGTTTTCAGCTTATTCCCATAAGTTTTCCTGGGTAACTAATGAAAACTTATAGCTTATTTGAAAGAACTTTGACTTTATTTTATCTTTTGTTATAAAAACAACTGATCTGGTAAGTGCTTATGCTATAAGCAGTTAATTACGTTGTTTATTTAAACATTGTCATAGTGTGATTGAATTTTAGTTTGAAAAAGCTCAAACTTAAGCTTGAGTGAATTCATCTCTCTTGGTGGACTGGATTAATCACAAGTTGGACGTCTATTAAGCTGAAATCAAACAAACTAATAAACACATGTGCGTTGAACTTGACATTTTGAAACTGTACTTACCTTAACATCCCCTGCAGATGAGGAAGATGATCTTTTTCAGGGAGTCAACATGTACCGCACATCATTGAACTTGACATCGCTAACAAAGAACGAAAATGCTAATTGTTTTGCTGAAAAATTGGCTGACCAGTTCAAGAATCAACCTTGTACAAATACCACAGGTGCTAACACAATACCAGGTATGGAGCCTCAGTTTCCCAACTATGAAGACCTTTTAACTAAATGCCACTTAAATATTTCCAACACACGGGATGGATCTGTAATGCCTGCTTGTGTTCCTGGCCTTGTTCCGAGCATTGTCCTCTCTAATTTCACGCAATCTCTTTACTCGCAAAATCTTAATGACTCAAAGTTCACTGGAATTGGGATTGGTTCCGAAGATAATTGGATAGTTGTTGTATTGACCACAAACACTTCTGACGGAAGCTTTGTCCCTGAGAGTTCTAGTGATGACGAGACTTCTAATGGTGACCACTTTATCTCCAAATTTGGACTGGTTTACTGCTCAATGCTCTTGCTAGTTGGTAACATGATCCTGTTTTGAGCAAGAGGATGCTGTCATATAGGTCTTACTATCACTGTTCTCATTTTTATTGCAGCATAGTCAGTAAGTAGGCCAAGCTACCATATAGGTCTTACTATCACTGTCTGGGAAACGGGAAACTGCAAATTGTGATGGCTATTGTTTTTCAGTGAAGCATAGAGAGATGGTAGAATAATTGTTGCTTCAATATAAAACACCAGAGAAGAATATAAGGGAAAAAATGCTGTGTTTTCATCCAGGGTTATGTAATTGTTATGACTGTCATAAAAGATTTTCTTTTGTTTGAAATCTTTATATTTTCTAAATCATAACTCGAGACAATAAGTTGTTCTATTGATGGAAATTAACGTGTATTTTAATTTCAAAATGGAAACTCCATTGCTTATTTGATGATGAGGTTGTCCAGTGCGCAGTTTGAAATCAAAATATGGTGTCACTGAATCTAATAGCAGCTCTCGAAGGCAACGTTTAGCTGAGGTCGAACCACGTGTCAATTTGACATAGCGGGTTGCATGCTTCTTTATGCTGCTGATCCAAAACACCTTGATTGTCATCTTCTTCTTCTAATCAATCCTCATTCGCCCACGAACCTTAGTTCATATTCCATTTTATCCATCAACCTATTCTAACTTCTAAGTTATGCTTAAGTCGTCAGGATTCGGTGAAGACCTTGTTCAAAAAGGATTCGGTGAAGACCGTTTTCCCCTCTGCTGCATTTTCATTACAGCGTTCATTTTGTCATATTCATCCTTTAACCATTACACATCAGTTATTCCATCCTTAATCCTATCCTATGCATTCTTGTAGGTCACTGAAATGTTTGAGCAATGACCGTAAGTTTAACATGTATCTCCTTCACCTTAAATTGTGTTAACCTGTTACGAGTTTTGAGTTTTGAATGCATGGTCTTGAATACATATTTGCAAATTTGAATAAAAATACCCTCACCAATAATAAGTACATAAATGTTCAAAGAAAGAAATTCTAATCCATATTTTAAATTTAAAGTGTACAGCACAAATGAAAACCTTAACAAAATGTACTGCACAAATGAAAACCTTCACAGAAATGAACCACCCTTTCACAAAGAGTAAAACATAGTCATATTATATTTGAAGGCATAGGTAATCTTCCGTTTTACGCTATTAACATGATTATTGTGAGTTTGTTCATAGAATCATGTTTTTTGTTTTTAGCGACTTTGAATTATTTAATATCGATGTGCTCTATCAATTCGAATGAATAAATATCATTTAGTTTTGTCAAAAAATAAAAAATATCACTAGCGTGCACAGTGGCGGAGCTAGGAAAAAAAACTCGGGTGGGCCACTACAATTAATTATAATATATAAACATAAAATAAAGTTGTAACAAACATTAAGTACGAAGTTGAAATGATGGAGTTTGACTAAAAAGTTAGGGTGGATACTTAAATAATTATGTATTTAACAACTACTATAAATTATGAAACTTTCTTTGTACATTATGACGGTTAACATAAAGAGAATTTCAATTGACATGACAATATGTCAAGTATAAGCATCACAAAAATAATGTATGCCACTTTTGAAACCGCGGAAAACTATAACCGTTGAAAAATTGTTTAAAGACTCGCAAAATAGACCTATAATTGAATTATTTAAATTTTCGGGTGGACCACTACACCACTTTGCGGGAATTTGGATCAACCAGCATAAAATTGTATAAAATCTCGCAAAGTAGACCTATAATCGTTAATTTTTACCCTAGTCCATGAAGGGCTTCGTCACTGAGCATGCACGAGTCACGGTCTAGTTATTTCAATGGGTGATAATATGAATGCAACCAATTTAATCTAATAGATGTAATAATATTTTTTAAACTTCATCTTTGTGAGCGTAGCTGATATAGACATTGTATAATATATGTAAGGGTCTAAGTTTAAACTCAGACACCACACTTATTTAGGTGAATTTCTAGTCGATACACTATTTGACAAAAAATTGAAATTAGTAAAAAATTGAAATTCAACTTTGAGAATTATTTATCTTTAAAAAAAAAACTTTGAAAATTATTTAATTTAAAAGGGTGTGCAACCAAGAAATAATTGATTTTTTTTTCAAAGAGGAATGATATTTTGACATCCAATTTCCAACAACTTTTAGTGAGAAACTTTTTCCTCTCTTTTTATTGGACAATAACAATAGAGAGAGAAAAATGAAGAGAGAGAATAAAAATAGAATGAAAGTATGAGAGAGAGGGTTGTCACAAAAGTTGTTAAAAAATGGATGTTTAAATATCATTCCTCTTTTTCAAATAGCCTAGTGGTTAGAAATTCTCCTTTTAAGGAGAATAAATGGGGTGTCTGAAGTTCGAAATAAATTTTTTTTTTTGAAAGAAGTTCGAAATAATATATGTTTTGTCATTTATTATGCAATATCTCTATCAACTGAATTAAACTCACGAAGACGAAATAATTGATTTTTTTTAATAAATTACAAAAACATGTTTTTGTATTATATATATATATATATATATATATATATATATATATATATTATGTCTAATTGATGAATTATTTTACTAAATGTAATTGGAAACCTAATTAATATTATTTATTAGTAGTATAGAATTATTATTATTCTCTTTTATTGTCCATAAATTGTAATTTTAATTTCATTTTTCTTTTGTTATACCTATTCTCTTTGTGAAACAATGTGGCAGTGGCATGCGTGCATGTATAATAAAGGATTTTGAGATGTGATGTGTATTTCTACTTTGTTTTGATTATGAAATGTATGTTTAGGAGATGAGATACTTGTCATTTTTACCAAAATCCAATTCATCTAAAAATATCAACTTCAAATTTTTTGCTAACGTTGTATTTTCATGACGAAATTGTGTTTGAATAAGCTTTTGCTTGGTTAGGCTTTTGTACAATTCAAATCATGCACCGATGCAATTTTACGGTGATTTGGCAGAAGCTACAAGTAGAAAACAAACAGCCTCTAAGTCAGCTATCAAGTAGATCAATAGAGGATTCTTATAAAAAAGGTTGTTCCAAATTTGAGTATGCATGCTTCAAATTAAAGTTAGTAGTGGCAATGAGAATAAAACATATAATCAATAAAGGGCTCTTTGGATTGGCTTATTTTTTAGGTTATGCATATAAATAAGTTTTTATATATTACTCATAAGTTTGTCGGTATTTTGTGAAGAAAAAAAAAACTTATGAAGATACAATTTTCTATAGTGAAAACTTTAGAATTAACGTAAAAACTTATTTATTTGCATAAGCTATTTTTCATAACTTGATAAATAAATCAATCCTACTAGGACATGATTTACAAAGAGCAAAACCGTGTCATGTACATAACTTATTTCCTCCCAGATTCAAGTTCATCTTCTAATGTTGAAGTTTGATTCCCTGCTAAGGATAATCCCATACACCCATGGTGACTTTGTCCTTCCTGGTTCTCAACTTGAGCTTCTGTTAATTGGGCCATTTGTGCTTGATTACCTTTTGAGCATTAGGAGCATGAGTCATACCCCTAGTTTCTTCCAACATCCTAAAATAAGCATAAGGACCCCAACCTAATGCATATAATAGAATAGAAAGATCTAAAAACAAACATTTTTCAATACATTAGAAAACATGTTATCATCTAAAAGAATCTGGACTGAGGCATACCTTCAGGATGATAAGGAGGAGGAAAAACTGGAAATAGCAAAAATTAGCTACTACAATCCCTGAAAGAAGAAATCTCACATATTCAATGCAAACAAACACTAAAACAAGTTTTTCTTTTTTTTGGTTTAACTGTTGGCTAAGTTAATTTGCAACTAATTGAGATGCAAAAAATGGACTAACCTATAAGACCTCTAGCAAACACGTCTGTCCAGTGGTGCCAGTAGTCATCAACTCGAGAAATGCCAACAAGTGACGCAGCAAATATTGGTAGAATAATTATGCAAAGTTTTGCAACATGACCTTTGCGATCAAATGCTTTTAATTTTCCAGATAAGTATAATGATAAAAAACCTAGACCAGCAAATGACCCTGCATATATAAATTGAAATTACTTAATTACACCAATGCAATCATAGGTAATAAATTAATGTTACATACATGAAGTACGGCCGCTTGTCCCCATTACAAATGACATTTCCCCATTCACCATAAACCTAACAAGAAGTCATTAACAATTAATTAAATATGCATTGAATGAGAAAAATCTCCCATACAAACATGAACTAAAAAACCTAAAATTCGAGGAAGACATACATCCTTTCCATCTGGAAAACATCGCCAGAAAAAATTTGGTCGAGGTCGCCCTACTGCATCTTTTATTGCATCAGTTATCACTCCCGTTACTAAAATGGAGAACAATAAACCTATACCAGAAAATAAATTATTGTCATCCACTTTAGCAAATAGAATTTATTTCTTAGAAATCCAACAAAATATAGAGTTAGGGTTTTTTTTTTGAAAGAAACAAATATAGGATTTTAAAAGTTAATACCTAGTATGGCATGATGAAGATCATAGATGTCTCTCCTTCGGAAATAAACAACAAGAAATATCACCATAGGCAATACAACGGAAAGGATCTGAAATGTTAAAGTAAACTTACAGGAACTGTATTACTCTTCAATGGATATTTGAGATCAAACATCATATCCTCTCCAACAAAGCAAAAGAATGGATAAATCATGTTTAACACGATATCAATAAGTACAAGGAGCAATAGTATGATCCAATCATACACATGTGTTCTAGCAACTGCAAATCCATGAGATCTCATAGTGTGTGCACCAAACTTGCCTTCCATCTGCCTGAATTCCTAGATCTTAGAAAAACCAGAGCTGAGATCAGTAGCCTCAAATAATCAAATAAGCTTGATGGAGTATTTCTCTTAAATATAGAAAGAATTAGAGTCCTAGATTAATTACAGAGTTCATAACATAATTACAGGATATTAACAATAAAAGACTTTCTAAAAATATACTCTCTCTGTCCTAATCATGTGTTGCTTAAATTTTTTTATCTGGAAACAATTGTCATTATACTCCCTCCGTTTTAAATTATATATCATTCTAGCAAATACACATAGATTAAGAAATCAAATTAAAGTGTCAAGTTTATTTTTTACATTCAAAAGTACCCTCATTGATATATACATTGGCTTAACAAAATAAATAGTAAATATCACACACGGTCCAATGTATTAATGAGTTATGAGTAGTAGTTTGTGGTTATCATTGATTTAGCAAAACGAATAAATATCCATTATGAGTACACTCTACTGTACGTGAGCAAATAAGATGACTGAATGAAATAATTGCATAATAACATCGGTAAAACAAAGGAATATAGTGATAATTAACGGGACACAATTGGAAAAATAATGAAATTTTTTATTGATATCACAAAATGAAATATAATTTAGAACAATTTTTTTGTGCGCAACTTTGGTGTTGCTGCAAATCTTGGATTGTATCAGACAACAAACCATGAATACAAGCTCAATTTCCAGTTCTAACACTAAAGTGAAATTATGTGGCATGAATAGTGTACCTTTGGATATTTATCCGATATCAAATAATATTGATATATTCACTACTGAATGCAACACTAATTATTTAGACAGTATAGAAATTAAAATTTATTTGCCTATTGTGATTATTTTTTCAAAATTCATCCTTTAGTTTTCATGTCATATATAGACGTAATCACGTAATGGGTATGTTGACAGGTGTTGGTATGCAAAGAGAATATGAACGAAATTGATTCAAAACTAAGATGGTAGCCATCGAGTTGGATTGTGATGGCATAGTATTGAAAATTAATTTCATTCAATCACTTTCACCATTATGCCATCCATTTTAAAGGAAAACAAATTGGATCCCTCAAATAGAAATAAATTAGTCCCCAATCACTTCTATATAATAATTGCATACTTATAACTAAAATTTAATTATCTTATTACGTCCACCTCTCAAATAAAAATAACAATAAAGAATGATTATTGCAATTTGTGGAAGTAATATGTGTAATTAATAATTGATTTTAATTTATAATTAAACCTGGTTTATTTACTCAATGAACGGAGTTGATGTAACATGCCTAATTAAGATGTTCATTCTCCATTGAAAACAATTTCGATGAAGTGGTGGTATTTGTTTTTTGAGAGAAGAAGTGGTGATATTTGTGTTAAGTGTAAAAAAAATATCGACATTATATCTTATTGGTACGTCGTTTGTAAGGATTATTTATTTTTAATTATACTATTTTTTTATATAAGAAAACGCCGCTGCTTAAGACAAACTTTATCTCTGTTTTTTATTTTTTAGCTCTTAATACAAGTCTTAAGGAGAAATTAAAACATAAAAATATTTTATGTTTTTGACTAAAATGTCCTTATTTTTTATTAAATTCACATGTGATGAGTCAAATGTCACAACTCATTTAATGGTTTTATGGTGCAAACTTGAGAAGAAAATATCAAATATACTAAAACATCAAATATTTTGAAATATAGTTGAAGTTTAAAAACATCAAAAGAAAAAAAAAATCGAGGGAGTATATACATTGTTGATTTGCTGTTAAATTTGTCATGATTCGCTAACATGCTTCAAAATTTGGCAATATGAATTACAAGTGGATTAAATTTTCTTATTTCAAAATATGGATATAATATATTCTTAATGCAAAGTACATTGTAGGTAGTTGATTTTAAGGTTACGCATCTGTATGGGCTTCAGCTACGTCTGGTTATCAGTAGGGCAGACAATTTTACTGAGATTTTTTGGCGTCCTCTGGTGCTTGGGTGCGTTAAAGTTAACACTGATGGATCATCTTTTGGGGCACCAGCTCAAGGGGAAATTGGTGGTGTGTTCCGTGACTGGCATGCGGCGTGTTTAGGTGGTTTCTCCCAAAATATAGGCCACGCAACTTGTTTGGAGGCAGAATTTTGTGCGGTAATGTTTGCAATTGACAAGGCCGTAGAGTTAGGTTGGACTAATCTTTGGATAGAATGTGATTCATTGCAGATGGTAAAAGCTTTTATGTCTCGCACTCATGTCCCTTGGCATTTGCGCACTAGATGGATAAATTGTATGGAGAGGGTGCGCAGAATTCATTATGTTTGTTCCCACATACACCAGGAAGGGAATACAGCAGCGGACGCCTTGCTAGGAATGCACATAGTATTTTGATAGAGATGGCTCAGGCCTCCCATATTTTCGTATTTTGATGTAATTTTGACCTTGGTTCTTTTGTTCTTCCTAACTCTCTTGATGTTAAGGGTTCTGGCCCTCTCCAGCTCTTTTATTGATTTTCTTTGCTTGATAAAAAAAAAAAAATCTTAATGCAAATACTAATATGATTTAGAGGTTTACACAAGTTTATTGTTTTATTAAATATACTTAATTTAAAGATAATCAATTTGTATACTATTTTTTTTTTTTTAAGAAAATGAGGTGTAGATGGAGATCTCTCTGCAACACTTTTAATATATTTAAATTAAAATAAAAGAGAATATAAAATATTGACAGAATAGACCTAACTAGTCAAAACACATTATCAACCCATTCGGGGACACACGCAAATAACAAGTCCTAACTCAACCTCTCACAAATAACATTCGAGCATGAAACCAGATAACAAAAAAGTGTTGTCTGAGACTTCCCCTCTCAAGATAGTAGATGAACTGACCACCAACAGAAATCAAAGTACAACAAACTTAAGCCATTTCTACTTGATCTGTCTGAGTTCAATCACGATGGATATGATTGAGACATATGTTAAACCATCCCAAAATTCTTTGGCGTGTTGTAGCAAACCCGTCATCATTGAAACCAACAAATCTCAACAGATTTGAGACAAGGGAGGAAACAAGTTAGACAAGAACAACACTTTCAAAACCAGCACAACCCAAACAATCAGCGACTAAAGCAATGACGAAGATATTAATATGGGGTGAACCAACTAAAGAAAGATGAGGGTAAAACCATCATATCTCTATATACAAACGTCAACAAATTCGTTCTAAATCAACCCGCTGGAGAGATGACGACACTGATAAGTACTAGAAAGTAGTAATGCAAATGAAGATTTAGGGCTCTTTAGTTACTTGTTTTTGCAATTTATTAAAGAAAAAGCCGAGAGATAAGTGATTATGGTCCATTTACGCTTTATCTATCTTACTTTACCTAATTGTGCAGGAAAGAAGAAAAACAAGAAACAAATACAAAAAGGCAAAAGATGAGCAAAAAGGCACATTCACTCGCCTCCAATTCGCCTCCCGTTCGCAATGGCGAGTAGCATCAGCAAGAAATAGGCAGAAAGGCACATTTACTCGCCCCCAACTCGCACCCAACTCGCAATGGTGAGTTATCAAAGAAACAACATAGGCAGGAGCACAGTTTTACTCGCCATGGCGAGTGAAGTTACTTGGGAGGCGAGCTAGGGCGGCTAAACTCCCCATTGATGACGTGGCACAAACCCACTAGGGAAGAAACATCTACTCGCCATGGCGAGTAGAGGAACTCGCGAGGCGAGTTGATGCAGATGAGAAATTTTATAAATAGCCCTTGATCATTTCTTAAAAGAGAATTAGATTATTATTGAAAGAAACACAGAAGAATACTTAGAGAGAGAGAGATAGGGCTTGTTCTTCATAGAGTAAGAGTGATAGAAGTTGGATTCTTCCTCATTTGGTGAGAAATCACAAAGTTGTAATGAATCTTTCCATTTCAATTCATTCTTGCAAAGCTTCCATGACAATGAGTAGCTAAATCTCCATTGTTGGGATTAGAGGTACTTGATCTTAGCTAAACATGTAATCCTTTGATCTATAAATGTATGATTCTAGTATTTGATTTGATATGAAGATTATTCTTGCACTTTATTGTTCATGTTTGATTTAATTGTGATTGAAAAATACTTTTGGATCTAGGTTTAGAATAATCCTCTATCCAAACATAAATTCTAGACATGGAATTGATGTTTAGATAACCACTCTTTGTATCCGAACTTAATGTTTTCCTATCATTTAAGAGATTGAGAAATCATCGATTGAATGATAGGAACGACTCTTGGATCGTTTAATAGTGCGAGACATCGACGATTAAACGATACAATTAAAGTCGCAATATTATTTGGACACGAATGATATTGACGAGGGATACGTGGTAATATCAAAGAAAAGTTAGAATCCATGCATGATCTTTAGATTACGTGTGATGCTTGATTAAAGAACTCTAATCCTAACAAGTTTCACGCCCTATTAATCTCAAGTTTTAATCTTATAACATAGCTACTTAGATTTTAAACAAACAAACAAATTACTCTTTCAACTTAGAATGATAATTGATGTCGAACGGTCCATGATATCATACTAGTCTCTGAGGAGACGATATATAAATACTTACTTTTGATATACGTAAAAATACTACATCAGACACCATCTCTGCCATCACCTCCGGTTTAGAAACAATGTGATTACAAACACAAAACAAGCGACTGGAACCATATCTAAACCAATGAATTATCCCAACAACGGCGGTTAGTGACAGAACACGACGTCGTTTGTAAAACTGCCCATCAAGTACAAGACCCATCTGGATTTTAAGGTGGTGTCACGAATCTAACTTACTCGATCGCACCACCATGGAAACGGGCTACATCTCTGTAGTCGGATTTGAATTTGGGGCGAAGAGGTGGTGGCTTGTAGCTCGTCTTTGAGAAAAGGGAGAGCAAATTATGATGAGAGAGCTATTTTTGAGTTTTTGTCAAATATTGTTGAATCAAATATCTTAATATAACTATATAGTAGTTTTTTTCTTCAAAAACTATATAATGTTACTATTAACTTTATAATTTATACTAAATTCACTTTTAATTTATACTCATGTCTACAATGTCCACAAGTCTTAACTCAACCTTAAAAAAATGTTGAAATTGCTAGACCGAATGTTGTGACTGAGGTTCAAACTATTACTTCTCTACTTGTGTGGGTGAGTTTCCAATAGATATATCATTTCATTTTCAATTTAATATAAAATAATATTATTCTTTTTTACTAAAATTGTATAAATAAGCACAGGATCACATTAGTTAGTTTAAACTTAACACTTAGGTCCCTGTGAACTTAACTTAGTTGGTAAAGTACAATGCATAAGATATGCAAGGTCCGAGGTTCGAACACCGGACACCACAACAACAAAAAATTAATATGGACAATGCATAATATATGCAAAGGGTTCAAACCCCAACCGGCACCCAAATTTTTTAACACTTATCTTTAAATTCAAATTTAGACTTTGAATCAAATCGTTAAGGTCCCATTAGCGGCATTATATGAACGTAAATTGTGAAGATCATATTTCCGGAAATCATGTGAATTATTAATGGAAACCAAAACTGTTTCAAACATAAATCATGGAAATTGGTTATTTATCGACCCTTTCAGATACCAGTTGTTTTCATGCTTATTACTGAAATGAGAATAGCCTGTTCATTTATGTTGAAAAGTGGAGTATTTTGTGACGTCAAAAAATACCACACAATATTATAAAAAAATATTTGTCAAAAGATGTACTTACTATATAAGAAAACGGATGAATTATGTGGGAAATGAAGGGGCAAGGAACTGCATCAATTGCCACAAGTTACCTACGGGTGGTTACCCTCTATGCTTCCAAAATTAAGCATAATTTGGATTATTGGACCCTGATTGCCTTAAATTTCCTTGAACAAAGATCATTAAAAATCCACATTAAATCTTTTTGTTCCCTGGAATTAATCAAGGCGATCTATTGGGATATTCCCTCAATTTTCAAATTAGTGTTTTGGTCAAAAAAAATCACAAAAGTTGCACGCTTTTTTCATGATATATTTTTAGTCACACAGTGTTGAACAAAGTTGTCAGCAGGACCCTTAACAGTGAGATGACATGTTGAAAAGAAAAAAAAAATTGAAAAAACAAAAGGGGCTGAATTTTGAATTATTATAAGGTCCAAAGTTAATGATAAAGAGACCAATCAATATTCTGGCCATATCAACGTGATATATGTGGAAAAAGATGCATGAAAAATATCATCTGGTAGATACGGCGAGGTGAGAAAAATCCAAATGAAAGACTATACATTTTCAACAATGATACAATCAATGTTTTAAACCCTGGACCGGCGATCGATTCGGTCAAGGTACTGGATTATTGGTCGAACCAATGGGTCAATGGTCAGACCGCATGACGATTGACCTGGTATATATAAAAATATTTATGACCAAAAATTACATTATTTTGAAATTTTGATAAAAAAATCTTGTCATTTTTTTCTATTTAAAGTTTGTACATTAAAAAATGTGTTTTCACAACTGCAAGTTTGCAAGTTAATTTCTTAACTGCAGCACAATTCAATTTCAAGCTAATTTCAATCCAAATTCAAATTAACTCATACATTAAACAATAGTACTGCATAAAAAACCTCACAAATAGTATTTGAGTTGGGGTATGTGTTACTAGAGTTTTTGTCTTTATATAGCCTTGCCTTTTATTTATTTATTTCTTTTTTTTAAAAAAGTAAACGGGTCAGGTGGGTTAAACTGGGTCAGCGGTCCGCCCACTGACCCGACCGGGTCACACCGGGTTTCAGCGGGCTAATTGCATATCTAGTTCTATAGCTTGCCTGAACCGCTGCACCCTCCAGTTCACGGTCTAACCGGTTCGGCCGGTCGGGTCGGTTCGGATTTTAAAACATTGGTTACGATGACACCCTTTTTTCCTTACCCTTATTATACACTCCATGTAAAAAAAAACATTTTAGTAATTTCATCTCATGTAAAAGAGAGTGTAAAGTGGGGTGGTTAAGACCAGATGTCACATTCGTGTGACGATAAAAGAGATGTGTGTCATTTATGATGAAACGTATAACCACTCATACTTTTTACACAGGATCATAAAAAAATTGTCACATATATATATATATATATATATGAAGGAAGGATTGGCACCTAGATCCAAAAAAAAAAGGCAACATATTGTAAAATGTTAACCCCACTTCTCAATTATTTTGATGTCGGTAACAATTGTCTCTAAAATGAGAGATTCTATAGAATTTATCACATACGATAATAAAAGGAAGTATTTTCTTGCCAAACAAAATGAAGCAAGGATTCATGCAAAAGTTATAGAAACTTTACTTGCAAAAGAAAAATCTGCTAACAATTCAAGAGAAGAAACAACAAAAATTTGAATTTACGTCGAAAATAAATAAGTCTCACATACGAGAGAAATGAATATTCATCTATGCTTAACATCTGTGAAGTCCGGATACGAGATACGATATTGCATCGATATGGAAAATTTTCAAAAATTAAGATACGATATGACTGAGATACGTTAATAAAAAAATTATATAATTAAATGTACAATATAATTATAACCATTTTTTTAATATGCAAATTATTAACAAACAAAAGAAACCAGTCATAGGCTCGTAGCACATCAACATAAATATAAATAATATTGACGATTAAGAGAATGATTTTTTTTTTAAATAACGATTAAGAGAGTGATGATTAGTCAATTACATACACAATATATCCCAAAAGGAGCACCGTCAGTGCTATACAATATCTAAAAGGAACATTGATAGTGCTATACTATATCGATCCAAAAAAGAAGCACTATATCTAAAAAAGAACACATCAATACTCAAGAGTTAAGTTATTTTAGTTAGCATTAATTGGGAAGTATCGGGGCAGGTATTGGTGCAGGATAATTATCGGATACTCTCCTGATATGTATCGGGAAGTATCGGATAATTATATTTTTTAAAAAATAAAATTTAATCTTCGAATACTCTCCTGATACGTATCGAGAAGTATCAAGCAGGTATCGGTGCATAATACGCAGGGGATACGATACGTCATCCATTTTAAAGTATCGGGGCTTCACTGCTAAACATCTATAATTATGAATTTTTATTTTTATTTTGACAAAAATTATGAAAATGTTAGTAAATTTACATCCCACGTCAATTGTTGTATCTTTTCTTGGTTCTAGTTAATAATTCAAGAGGGGGAAATAACAACTTTGTCCTTATGAGAATAAATCCCACATTCACTACAAGAATTCTCATATTTACTAACCAATTCAAAATTACATTACTAAGGGATTTAGAACCTCAGGCTATGTTTGGATTGGTGGCAAGTGGTGGAATGAAATGGAATGGAGTGGGATAAAACCATATTCCATTGTTTGGTTTTGTAAAAAAGGAATGGAATGAAATGGAGTGTGATGGAACTCATTCCATCCAATACCACTCATTTATCAATTTTTTCATTTCCCTTAATTTGGGGTGTATCCAATGGAATGGAACATGTAACAGCCCGTTTTTCGTTAGATTTATTTTATTATTTATTTATGTGTGTTTATATATGCTCGTATGTGATTAATTGTCTTTGGGTGCATTTTGATGGGTTTTCGTGTTAGAATGGTATTTTGATCATTTTGTGAGCAAGGGTAATTTAGTGATTTTACTGTGAGAATTATTTTTAGTGTGTTAAGTGGGAATTATATTTTTACCAAGTTAATAGTCGGTGGTGGTAATTAGTTAAATTAGTAACTATTCGATAACTTTTCACCGTAAGTGGGTAGAAACTTTATAAATTAGTTAACGAGTGTGTTGAGCCCATTAAGACATAAAGGGTTAAGCCCAATAGTGGTGAGCCTATTTAAACCTTAGTCTTTGAGGAAATTAGGTCACCTAGTATCATTTGTTCATTCTCACAAAACATTTTGAGAGAGGTAGAGAGAGAAAGAGCTGGAGAGAGGGTTTTGAAGAGAGAAGATCTTGGGGAGCAAGAAGAGGGTAGAAACTCAAGGGATTGGAGTTAAAGTGAAGCACTAGCTTAGATTTGTGAAGATTTAAGGTAAGGTGACTAGTTTTCATTCATAATCCTTTGTATAATCTCTTTTCCTTCTCAAGTTCAAAAGTGCTTATTTGTGAAAAGTGATTATTGTAATTTTAATTGGTGAAATTCATGCTTATGTTTTGATGCAATGTTTAAGTATGTGAATTTGATGATAATTGTGTTGTTGATGTTGAATTTGCATGCTTGGAATGTGTATATGGGTATACTTTGTGTTTTTCTCAAATTTGATGAAGAATGATGTTATTGTTGTTGGATTGTTGATGAATTCATGGTTAATTGTTGTTGTTGTTGTTATGAGATGTGTTGTTGATGAATTGATGCAATGAGTTTTCATAATTCTAGAATTGTAGTGTGAATTGAGTTGTTGTTGAGAGTTTTTGGTGAAACTTTATGGAATTGTTGAATTGTGTTGAAATGATGTTTTGATTTCAAGTTTTGTATGGTTTTGAGTGTCTTTTATGTACATATACCTGTAAACAACCTTTGGGACGAGTTTGGACATTTTGGAGATCAAATTTTGGGTTTTTTGGTGAAAAAGGGTTGGAACCCGAGAGCAAGTGTGCAGAACTCATGACTGTTCGCTTAAGCGAGCTGTAAGCGAATAGCCACTGATAGTTTCTAGACCTTGGTCGCTTAAGCGAGTAGGCCTTCGCTTAAGCGAACGGGCCCAGTTTCAGCACCTTTTGTTTTTCGTTCCGGACATTCGGGGACCAATCCGAGCTTTCTAAAAAAATTCTTTCAACTTGTTTAATCACTGTTTATACTCTTAAACCTACTGAAACATCTTATGGAATGGATTGGACTTGATTTCGTGATTTTGAACTAAACTTTTGAAAAATGTCCAAACGCGTCGATTTTTTTGAAACTTGTTTTTCTCAAGGAAAAGGGGTAGGGATAAGATTGTATACTGATTTTATGATTTCTAAAAATGGTTGTGATTGATTTCATTGAGTTCTAACTTGTTTTGCTTTGAAAATGGAATTCTTTGGAAAAGTGATAAAGAGAGACGGACTTTGTATTTTTCCATGATTCTCTTGTAATTAGCCGGAGAAACGCACATGTATACTCTACTGCACTCATATGAGATGTAAGTGTATACATAGTTGAGGCATTGGACCTTGCTTGATTGGTTTTGATTTATTTGTCTCAATTATTTTAAAGTTGTAAAATGAGAGACAAACTTTGTCGAAAATAATCTTTAAGACCAAATACTTCGCAAATCTTTTGTGGATAGTTTGATATGATTATATGAAGATATTTGAAAGTTTGTTAGGTGTTGAATATGATGTTTATCATAATGCGTTGTATTTTCTCCTTTACTTGAATTGTGAGAAATTGTATGAAGTTGTTATGATGTTGGTTGATAGTTGCGATAATGATTATATTAATGATAATGTGGTGATGACTCTTATTTGAATTGTGGCTTGTTGAATGTGTGGACGTAAATACTTGATAATGCAATTGTTGTTCAGCTAATCAATGTAAATAGAGGTGAACTTTTACATTGTTGTTGTTGGATGTATATGTAAGGTGATTTAGCATTATCGAGTCTTTAATTGTATGTTCATGCATCATAGTCATATTGAGTCATATGTGTAATGTATAAGGGAGGTGTAATTTTACATTGTTGAATTGTAAGAGGAGGTGTATCTTACATATGATGTTTTTGTTGCATCATGAGGTGACGACCTTTGTTGTTGTTCACGGTACCGCATGCATCTAGAAGAGTCTAGAACATTGCATGCATTTGAAAGGTTGATGAGTTGTGTCATAATTGAATATGTGACTTGGTGAATTTGTGCATTGATGAAATTTGTCTAATGTTGTGATTATATGGATTGGTGTATATGTACATTGGTGGACTTTGTTGATGGTTGTGAATGATTGAACTATGTTCTAATTGCATGTCTTACTTGTTTGTGCTTATACACTTGGTGAATCTATTTAATGATAATTACTTGAATAATTTGAAGTTGAATTATCCATTATGTAATTGATTGAAATGCTTCCCTTTTCAAATTGTTTATGTTGATTATGATTGATGTGAAGCTAACCCCCAGTGGTTTTGATCGCTTACCTGTTTGTATGAATGGATAGACGGAGTGCAGGAGTAGTTTTGCTTGTTCGGTGAGTTGCGAGAATAGCGGGAGCTTCCTCTATTTATCTGTTTCGATGTCTTAGACTAGGCTCTGATCTAGGATGTCAGTCGTTATATTCATTTTGGATAGGTTTATGTTGTTGAGATTTTACTCATTTGTCGGGATTTGGAGATTTTGTGTATTGATGTATTTGGAGTTTTTGACATGTATACTTGGAGATGTATGCTATATATCCGCTGCGTAGTTGTTTGAATTTTTATGCATGTTATATTTTTGGAGAACTTTTGGAGACGTGACGTCTATTTCTTGAATATATACTTTATTCGTGTGTTTTATCGCTTTAATAGAAGTAGGGCGTTACATAACACATTAAAATTATAATTACAATTTTGTCCTTGCTTCTTCTATTTCACTGGTACTTAGCTTCTCATTTCCGAGTGTTTTCTCCATTTCGCGTTCCTTCTTGCTCTCATCTTGTACAACTATTCATTATCCGGGTGTTAATTTGCCTGGCTTTAACTATTGTTATTAATATGGGAAAGGTTATCAATTTAAAAAATTCCAAATTAACGTGATGTTTATAGTTGTTAGGTTGGACTGAGAAAATTGTCTGCACACAGTACCCATGTTTTAATTTAGGTCTTAAACATTGATGAAAAATTATTGTTCGATATTGAAAAATTTGCAAATTAAAAACAAAACTCATTAGATCTTTTTTTTAAAAGAAAAACTCATTAGATCTTGAATATTGATGATAAGTGGTTGTTCCGTATTGATGAAAAGTTTTCAAATTGATCGTGTCTGCATACATATAGTTCTCCCCATGTTATAATTAGTAAGCTTTTTTCATTACATCCTATTATACTCCAATACAGTGTAGAAAATGTAAGATTTCAAATATTTATTATAATTATATATTTTGTAATCATCTTAATATAAGGGTAAAGTTGGAATAAAAAGTTATAACTTATTCCATTCCGTTGATTTTCCAAACAATGGAAAGGTAAATTTATTCCGCTCCATCATATAATACCCAAACAATGGAATGGACTGTCTACTCCATTCCATTCTGTTCTGCTCTATTCTGTTCCGTTTCATCCCACTCTGCTCCGTTATGTTCCATCAATCCAAACAGAGCATCTGTAATTACTAGCGGAATAACCCCTCAGTAACAACAAAAAAAACCTTCAATAACGTTGATGACGGAAAAAACCCTCAATAATTCAGACATTTACTTTACTGATGGATAACTCTGCCAGTAATGTTAATGACGAACCTGTCTCTAATTACTGGCGGAAATTTTCGGTCAGTAATGATAATAAAGGACAGTTGCACATGCCTCTGTATTACTCAGGATGAGGAACATAAATCTGTCAGTAATGTTATGACAGATTAAATAATCCGCCAATAATATTGTGCATTAAAAATATGTCAATAACTCAAAATATCCGGCCGAGCTTGGTAATGCAGGCTTGTGACCTAAGTAGGGGCATTAAGATGTTGGAAGAAAGTATTTGATGTGTGCCAAAAAAAATTTAAAAAAACTCAAAATATCTGTTGGTAATCTCAAAGGAAAATCCGTCAGTATTCAAAAAATCTGCTGATAATGACGAACTTATTAATTCAATTTAAAGAAACAAAATAAGAAAATTAGAACAATCAAAAACACGCATTTGGGTTTCATTCTAGAAAAACACACATCTAGGTTGGTTTTCCCTTCATCTCGTTTTAGAAAATCACATATCCAGAAAAACATATGTATTTAGTTTTCCCTCTGCTTCATCACAATCGTTTTCCTTCATCTGGTTTGCCATCCAATCGTTCAAAAGGAGAAAAGGGCTGGTGTTGAAGAAAGAGTAAAGGGCAGAACTTGGTGAACCCACACACATGATCAAAATCTCGAAGGTTCTCTACTAATTGAGGTGAATTTCTTAAATTAGGTTCTAATTATAGCAAAAGGGGACTAGAATTAGCAATTAAGATTAGGGAAATTGACATGCAATAGAATGAGGATTGAAACCCTAGTTGATTTTCCCTTTTTGTTATTGTATTGTTACATGTGTGGATTTTCCTTGTTGTTTGTTACCAATCTTGTTTCAACCATACTTTTTTGTTGTAATACATTGTCCACTTTAACAGATATGAGAATGGAAATTAATTATTTACTCACAAGTTGTTTGTTTTGTGTTTGGCTCAATTGCAGTTTGGCTCTGTTTGGATAAATATTTTAAGTAATAATTAAGGAAGATAATTGTAGTTTGTTGTGTTTGGCTCAATTGTGATTGGCTTTGTTCAGGTTCAGAATTAGAATGTAGAAATTTTAGTTTTATTAAGATACAAGACACGAGAAAATCCTCAAAATACGGGGAGAGGAGGAAATGTGAGCGGAAAATCATTAAGAGGGAGACCAAGATCAAATTTGCCGAAATATTATGATAATTAGTTTATTTTGTTAGTTTTCTAGATTGTACGAATATTATTAAAATATTTATGGTTTTGTACGAAAACAATTTATGGATTGTACAAATATTATGATGATATATTGTTTAATTAATTTGTGTGTTATTAAATTAAAATTTTATTTCTTTAATTTATTTAATTTATTTGTGTTAAATTCATTTTATTTCATTAATTAAAATTAAAAAGTAGGAAGGAATCACAAAAAAAAAAGTATGATGTGCATTACTCGTAGGAATTTCCGTCAATAATGTAGATCTGTCTAAACATTACTTAGGGATTATTCTGCCAGTAATAATGTGATGAATCTGATAAGGACATTACTGAGGGATGATTCCACCAGTAATTACTGACGGACTTTTGTCAGTAATTACTGAGGGAATAATTCCTCAGTAATGTCTACTGAGGGATGTTTTTCCTCAACAAATCCGCCAGTAATGTGTAATACTGAGGGATTTGATACACCACTGAAGGATTAAATCTGCCAATAATAACCAAAATTTTTGAAGTGATAGGAGAGAACTGAAAAATCAAAAGCAGAAAGTTTCCATGTCCCCCATCTTAAATTATTAACTAGAGGTGTATGGATTGTTTCTTTGTCCAAATGTACACATAATTTTAATTTTTTAATACACCATTGTTGTGTCATTCTTGCTCTAGTATACGAATAATTGGATCTGCACTCTCTGTTAAGATCCAACAATTATTACGGTATGTAAACCGAACTAATAGAACATATATTTATATAGAGAAGATATGAGCATTGATGAAACTTATTCTCAATAGCACAAAATTGTTATTTTTTTAACGGGAGAGTAGAATGTGGAAAAAGAAATTCTCAATCATTTTACTCTACACATGTTAAATACATCTTAATTCTCTTAAGACAACCACAAACATAGAAAGGGACCTAGCTCTTTGTGCTAGTTATGGTTCTCTTTTTAATTTCAGGGCCTAGGTTATCCATATCTCTAATGATTAGTCCTTGTATGAACGGAAACAAATGATCAATTAAGACTATATTTAAATTGGACAAACTTTCTTATTTATTTTTTAATCATTAAACAAGTGCATTTGTCCAAAAAATAAATTAGACAAGTATGAGATGTATAGCTTAATTACAAAAAATATCATTAAACAATTGTGAGATGCAGAAATTGTTTCTTACATCGATGTTCTAAGAATACTCGTTAACATTTTAATGAGTTTTTCTGTTAAAAGCTTTCTCATTATCTTAAACCCAAAAAAAATTCGTTATCAATTCATAATGAATAGAAAGAAATTGTATTGGAATTGGTAGTAGTACTGCTTTCTAATGATGGTGATATCCGTATGGTGTGGGAAACAGCAATGTGTCTATAATTTTTGTTAAATAAGAGAATGTGGTTAAATACTACAACATCACACTCAGATAGCTGCATGCTTATCCACTTCGGTGGTGAATTATATGCCACATATAGTACATAGTAATTTAAAAACGATGTTTATAAAAAACCTCTTTTCTCATTTTGGTTCTTTAAATAGCGTAAGAATTCTCTTTCTTTCTTTTTCTTTTCTGAAAAGAAATACAGACAATTCTGTTTATAATAAGTTAAAAACACAAATTTTTTAAAAATGGTAATCACTGCACAGTTAAACATTTATACGTCTAAATTATAGTAATAAAGGTGTATATCTCTTTAAAAAAATAAGAGCATCTCTACTCTTTGAAATGAGAGTGGAAATCTAATTTCTGTCCGAGGAAACAAAAATTGTTAAGGTGATTAATTTTTAAGAAAAGTAAGTAAACTCTACTTTTAGTTTATGAGAAATTTAAGCATGATATGCTAGTTTCAACGTTAACTTCTATTGCAAAACTAATTATTTTTTCTATAGTAAACTCTTTTTTTGTTTGTTTACTATTTCCTTTCGGCTTTCTTGATTGAAAACTTATGTTTCAACTGAGGTTCTTGGTTTGAATATGGTGCCAATAAAAAAAAACCACTTTTTTTAGTTGGTTTGTGCATTTGCTTAATTTAGGGATGAGCGGGGACTTGGAATACTTTCCCGCACCTCACCATGCCACACAAATTATTCTCCATCTCCTTTCTCCCCGGCCAGTCGCGGAGCATTACAAGAGCATACGCGGGCCACGACCCACACCTTTAAAAAAGATTTTTTTATAGGTAAAATGACAAAAAAATATCACTAACTTTAAAGTAAACTTCAAGCTGGCTCACCCATCCCATTTCTCTCTTTGCGTTTTTTGAGCAAACTCAACTCCTCTTTGCGTTTTTTGAGCAAACTCAACTCATTATCTTCATGTCCTATGTTCATGTATGTCCTTGTATACTTCCTTCTTCTCACTCTTTGCTTCTCAATCCATTCACCTGTCTAGCCATCCTCATCCATCCAACTTCGACCGACGATCCATTATTGAAAGGAGAATTAGTACAACTATTGGTTTTGAGTTAATTATTGACGATTCCAAGTCATTAAAATCGCATTGAGAATTATTTTAGATTTTTAGAACAAGTTGTTTTGTCTAATACATAAACGGACAAATTAGTCCATAAGATTTAAAATCTCTATCATTCTTCTTTCATGCTTCTTTTTCCACCGACAAATTGGAGACGTTCGGTAGAGATCATGAAAATGAAGAAATCACGAAAGTAAATGAACCCTAGAATGAGATTGCATAGTATCTCAAAAAATGACAAACAACTTACCTTTTCACATTCGGAAAAAAAAAAAAAAAAAAAAAAAAAAAAAATAAAAAATTAAAAACAAAAAAAAAAAAAAAAAAAAAACTTTTATTTTTTTTTTAAATTTTCTCAAAATAA
>Ga0228710_1003892_pt1 | contig 23673 bp, 14 predicted proteins | sample MedpolnodulmetaG_FD_177995 | JGI IMG/M metagenome (GOLD analysis project Ga0228710, IMG submission 177995) | Root nodule microbial communities from Medicago polymorpha collected in Santa Monica, California, United States - pink nodules | ecosystem: Host-associated > Plants > Roots > Nodule...
CCCTTTCTTGTGTTTTTCTCACCTTCAGTTATTACCAATAAGTGTGGCTAAGAAACAATGATCTAGTAGAGGAGAATTTTGGTTTCAACTCAACATAACGTACTCTTAAGTAAAAGATTAAAAGAGTTGGGTCTCAATGGCTAACCAGAGCCAAAACAGGCTTTAAGGTTCCAAGAGCATTAATAAATATACTAACATATTACTCAACAAATATGTCCTAATGCTTAAGTGAGAGTTGAGCCAACACTTTTGCGGGATATGAGTCAACGTTGGAAAAGGTTTTAGAGTTGAAGCCTTAATTACCATGACTTTTTTTTTATTTCTTTATGATTAACTAAATTAAGATGTATAATCCTTTTTTTAATATAAACCCAAAACCGGAGGTCGTTTTGAATGGAACATAGGTTTTAACAATTAGGTAATTGCGGGTTTTGCTTTTCCTATTGTAATAATCTCATTACCACCCCTCCCCCCTTTTGGAGTGTGAACATCGCGTTTGAGAAGACTAAGAAATCAATGGCTCTTTCAAATGAGAAGGTTAGAAATTGTATACCTTATGATCTTGTCTCTTCCATTATGTTAAAGCTGCCTCTAAAATCTTTGACTCGATTTAAATGTGTACACAAATCATGGGTACTCCTATTTGAAAACCCTAATTTCATGAACAAGTATCGCAAAAGATTCATCTCTAATAAATCCTATGACGATGATACATGTCTCCTATTAAAGCAAACTGGGCAAGATCTTGAAAATCTTTCGTCGTTATATTTAATTTCTGGTGGGAGGTTTGACACTAAGGTCAAATTAGATTGGCCGCCTCTTTTTCAAGAGGAAGTTAGTGATATTAGGATTTTGGGTTATGGAATCAATGGCAATATTTGTCTCTATACCGACGGTATTAGTTCTAAAGTTGTAGTGTGGAACCCAACAATTGAGGAATTCAAGGTCATTCCTTCCGAGCCTTGTGTGTCTGTACCACCTTATGTAAGGTTTACGAACCAACTTTATGGATTTGGTTATGATTATGTTAGAGATGACTATAAAATTATTAGACATGTGGGATTTCATCTAGATGTATACAATTTGAATGATCCTCGGGTAATCTTGTCACTGTCAGATGTGTTATACAATCCGTTCTGGGAGATATATAGCCATAAAAATAATTCTTGGAGGAAACTTGATTTGACCTTGACAACTTTTTATAATAACCTTGTAGGTGTTCCAAAGCAAGTGTACACGAATGGGGTGTGTCATTGGTTGGGTAATAATGAAACAGATATGCATAATGTATATTTGGTGTCATTTGATTTGGGTAATGAAGAGTTCTTTCTAACACCCATACCCTCAACTGGGAAAAATAATATCAATTTTGTATGGGTGAATACTCATTTAACGGTGTTAAACGAGTCCATTGCTTTAATATATAGTGAAGCACGAACGACTACTTTTCACATATCAATTCTTGGTGAAAATGGTGTGAAGGAATCATGGATCAAACTCTTCATTGTTGGGCCATTACCTTTTGTTGGGTATCCTATTGGAGTAGGGATGAACGGCGAAATATTCATTGCAAAAACAGATGATGAGCTAGCTAGGTGTGATATAAGTACCCACACAATTCAAGATCTTGGCATTAAAGGAGTGAGCTGTGCCTGTCAGGTGGTAATTCATAAAAAAAGTCTTATTTCAATCGCAGAAAAGTCTTCATTCAATTGGAGAAAAGTCTTGTTTTCTTGCTTAGGTTTATGATTATGGTTATAATAATTGTACTTTTGTATACAAAGGAGTTGTCAATTATGCATATCATTATTATTACCAGTGAATTAAGATACAATTAGATATATGAATCTAAATATTTATTTTGAAGATTTACTCTGTTTTTATTTAGAAAGATTATGATTGTTATTTCAATTGTAAGAATGACCGTTTGTCTTTATTTGTGTCATTTCTTCTTTAGAATAGAGTACCTCAATCAAGTAACTTCAATCTTCACATTATACTCCCATGAGTGTGTTTCTCTAAATTACACCTCCAAATTCGGAACAGCACCTGAAACAACCAACCTACTGTCACAAAAAATTACCAGACAAAAAATCTTTCGCACCCATAAACTGCACTAACACTTCTCGCATCTCCTTATGAGTCTGAAAAATCCCCCATTTACTTCCTCCCTAACAGTCCGCCCCCCGTCCTCATCGCCAAATTACACCTCTCCCACGGCTCCTAGACAAACTAAAGGATGCGACCACCGTTGAGCTAGTTCATACATCATACTTGAAACTTTTGACTTTACTCTCAACCAATTCCATGATAACAATTTAATGCTATCAACATGTTAAATAATAAAGTATTAGGCTTAAGCTATTGGACCTTTATATTTTTAGCTTGTTGTGATCCAGCTTGAATCGTTTGTAGTTGTTGAGTTCTCAAAAGTTTGGGAATGTTGTGTGACTGATTGATTTGATTTCTTGTTTGATTATTTTGTGAAGATTGTGAATTTTTAGACATTAAGTTACAGGAGTTGTCAGACCGATTTTGCAGTGGCAAAAAAACAAGGATTAGCAAATTCATGGACCAAATTTTAAATGACCTCTATTTGCAGGGACTAAACACATATAAAAGCCAGAGAAAGCCAGATTTTAAATGATTATTATGGTTGATTGCACTTTTTCTCCTTTTGATTATTCTGTTTGGTTGTTTCTCTCTATTAGTTCTTCGTTGCTTCTCCCTATTCTTCATCAGTTATGCTATAGGCTGATTTGGTTTATTCTTCGGGTTAATTTGCAACAAGCTTAAAGATTAACTTCAGGGGTTAGAATTTTATATTATTTAGTATGTGGAAATTGGACCCAGACCCACGTTAGGCGTGAGAGTGGGTGCTGAATGAAGTTGTTTGTAGTTTGTTGTTAATCACACATCGTTCAGGTTCCTGGACTGTTGAGTGTATAAATATGTTTGAGTATCCTCGTCGTTTGAGCTAACTTTTAGATGAGATCCAAACTCATTTGACACAACAATATCAGTCTTCCCTCTTTATTCTGAAAAAAATGCTTGTATTTCTCGCTTTCCAAATACACCACATACCAGCAAACCAAATTGATACTATTCCCATTTGAACCCCTTTCTTAACCCTAGGTAATCCGGTGAAAGAATTCAAGTGAATTATGCTGTTATTGTGATACACCACATATGCACCCAATCCTTGGCCATACTTTGGATAAAAAAACGAGCACATAAAAAATAAGTGATTTACGTTCTCTTATTCTCCACACCCTCCTACACACTGTAACTCTTCCGTATTAAGAATTCATCTCCTGTGCAAATTATCTTTCGATGGGATCCTATATTGAATAACTTGTCAGACGAACACAGACACTTTTATTGGGATCGAATTATGCCACAGATCTTTAACAGGATGCTGCTCCCCCCAAATTGTTGTCTTCCATTAAGACTTTATAAGCTGGTTTAAAGGAATAGCAATTCGACGGGTCCTCTCCCCACACTAAGCTATCTCCGCCCGAAAAGCTCTCTTCTCCACTTAAATTCCTTTCTACAAAAAAATTCCTCTACTGTTGATCGCTTCGTAATTATTTACTTGTTTGCTTTCTAGCTTCTATCAAACTGGTTTGACTTGTCTGGGACCAACATTAGAGAAACAGATGCCATGACAAATTCAAGGCAATGGTAGCAACTACAGATAATGAAAGAGCAAGTATTTGAAACACTCTCGTGCAATGCTTTAAAATTTGAAATGGTTATCGAACTGACGAAAACTCCAACTCATTGTTCAACTACCTTAGATAGTTGAACCAGGACGAAACGTTGAATAGTTCTCAAATAACCAAACCATATAAGGTGCGAGTTTATGATTCAGCCGATATAATTGATTTGGATAGGCCTTTTTTCATAGTGCACTATGAAAAAAGCCTTTGATTGAAAAAATAGTTAACTCAGAATTGCACTATAAAGTGTGATCTGAATGGCGTTATAGCATTTGGCATAACGTATCTTGGATAGATCTTAATATCATCTGAAAATTTAGGTTGTGTCAGTCTAATTCAATCTTATAAAACCGACTTCTAAGATAAAAACTACCCCTGCTTATAAACGCTAACGTGAGACTCATAACACATGAAACTTATCTTCTACTGTTAGCTAACCTATTTTGCAAAGTTATTGTGTTCAGGGTGCACCTGAACTGATTCCTAACATCAAACAAACAGGCTTTTCATGCTTTTTATTTAATCAACAGCATTTTATGCTGAGAAAATGTTTTAAATTTTCATTTAGTAGTAAAATGTTTCATTGTTTTGTGTATGAGTAGTTTTATACAGGAAACGGTGAAAATAAACGTTTTTACTATTTTCACTTATTTCTTTGCAAAAGTTGAAAAACAAAAAATATTAGGCAAATTCTAACAGGGACCCGTATAATAAATGGTCCATGATGGACAATGAACATCTACCTTTGAATTTATCTCTTTTTTTTAATGCAAGGGAGACCGTTAGGCAGGACTACAGGATGACACGCCGATTAAAATAAAAATGGACAACATTCTACTATGAAAGATTAACACAACCTGGCGGAGGATGATCTAAGAACATGTATCTGTCGGTATAAAAAGAGCATAGCCCGCATGCCAGTCAGCTTCATGGTTTGCATGCCTATAAATGAGTAATTGTAACCTGCCAATCCTTCGTTATAATGCGATTAATGAGGGAGACAATCGAAAAATAGGGGTGAGTCGGGGGACACTAGTTAGTAATCAAGGACACTGCAACAATTGAGTCTGATTCAAGAGAGAGCTTCTGGTACCCCTTGTCACATGCAAGTTCGAAAGCCAAGTAAATTCTCCAAAGCTCCAACATGAGAACCGAGCAAGACCCCAAATTTCTTCCAAAACCACTTAGCCAAGCACCATAGTCATCTCTAAACCCCGCCATCTCCAATCCATAATAATGTCATGCACCCTCCACACATGTGATTCTCTTCTATCTCCCATTCGCTTTCTATCAGTTATCTCTCTCCAATTTCTCTTTTTGTTTCTCTCTTTTAATCATTTTATTTTTTACTCATCTACCTTGAATTTACAAGTTTCGTCGTTTTCAAGGTGAACAACTCTACTTTCTTTCAGCTTCACAGTCTCAGCATTTTCCACTTGGACCCATGTAAAATAACATCCTTGGATCAGGGAACTACGAGACGCTTCCGCAAGCTTGAAAAGTATTTTCAAAGAAGAAGCAAGCTTGAAAAGTCAAGAGAACTGCAAGACATTACACAGTCATTTCTAACAAGTTATACATTGGGAGGGGATTTTCCCAATCTTTACTATTATGCCTTGAAGAACAGGAAGTTGAGTACGTGATGAAGAAGATTGAGAGTTCCCCCTCCATTTGTAATTAAAAAACTTAGCGTCACACTCTACGTTTTATTTTTTTTTAAGGAACATTCTACGCATTTTGTGATTAGGGCTTGTCTTACTAAAACAGTGCAACTGAAACACAACATTCTACGCATCCTCTCATTTTTTTTACTTCTTGTTTTTATCTTTGTACCAAATTCTCAATTTGGTCCTGACACCATTGATAACTCAAAATGGTCCTTGTCTTTGTCAAATGTTTACTCCACTCCTTGGTTTTCGAACTATTTTTTTTTTTAAGGAACAGATATATCATCTTTCCTACTTCCAAAAAAGATTTATCATCTTTTCTATGACTAATTTTTTAATTTATCTGCTACATTTTTTCTCTCCTTTTTCGTCTATGTAATTTAATCATCTACTAAATATGTTTTTTATATTGTATTATTTTCTCTAATCCTTCATATTCAAAATAATAGTATATAGTATGATTTAAGTTCTCATTTTCAATGGTCGTAACTATATAAGATTCAAGTCACAACCCCCTAAAGTGTCAGAGCCTTAATTATTGTGATTTTTTTTATTTCTTTAGGATTAATTAATTTAAGTAAATATAATATTTTATTTATAAAAACTAGCGGAAAGTCAGACACTCATGTGTCTATCTTTCTTCTCTTTTAATTGCGCTAACGTGTGATGATTATCAACGATATTTTATAAAAAAAATTATGTGTAAATTACAAACGATATTTTATATAAAAAAATTATATAGATTAAAATTATAAGTATATATATTTGTGAATTTCAAATGTAACAAACTCAACAAATCATCTTTATTTTTTTCTATAACAACAATAATATAACAAAAATTCTTATATTTTTTAATAACATCAACAATATGATATTATTATATGAAAATTTGTATAATTAAAATAACAAAAAAGTCACTCCAAAATGCCTTATAGTATAGATAAATTATTTGAGATTCTTAGTTACTGTTCGTGAACAGTTTGTTGCATTTTTTTATGATTTGAATTTACTCATATCTATTTGTTATATATGTTATTTGTATTGAAAATCGAGAGTGTAATTTTGAAAAGACAAAAAACTAGTCTAAAAGAACCAAAACATGATATTTTCTTTAAATATTATAGATAAAAACTAAAATTCATTCTGAATGGAAACAATTAAAAGTCTCAGTCAGTTTTGCTTTTGGTTTTATGTTGTATTGATCTCATTGCCCCTTTGTTCACCACAATTACAAGTGAAACTTGTTCGGAATGAGAGCGTGTTTCATAATACATAGAAATCAATGGACCTTTCAAATAAGAAGGTAAGCAATTGTTTTCCTAATGATCTTGTCTCCTCTATAATGTCAAGAATTCCTTTGAAATCTTTACATCGGTTTAAATGTGTAAGCAAATCATGGGGTCTCTTATTTGGAAAACATGTATCGCAAAAGAGTCATATCTGATATCTTCTATGATTATGATACATATCTCCTCTTAAAGAAGACTCGGCTAAATTTTGAAATTCATTCATTTTTGTATTTATTTTCTGGTGAGAGGTTTGACGATAAGGTTGGATTAGAATGGCCGCCTCCATTCCAAGGTGATGATCGTGATGTTAAAATTTTGGGTTCTGGAATTAATGGTATTCTTTGTCTCTATGTTGATGGCTTTAATTCAGAAGTTGTAGTATGGAACCCTGCTATTGAGGAATTCAAGGTCATTCCTCCTAGTTCAGTTGTTTCTGTACCACCTCATGTAGGGATTGTGGATCAACTTCATGGATTTGGTTATGATTGCATTAGAGATGACTATAAGATTGTTCGTTGTGTGGATTTTCATACAAATCTATTAGAGATGATTATAACATTGCCAAAGGTGTTATATGACCCTTTATGGGAGATATATAGCCTTAAAAGCAATTCTTGGAGGAAACTTGATTTGGATATGACAACTTTTTATCGGAGTCCTGTATGTCATCTAGAGCAAGTGTACAAGAATGGGGTGTGTCATTGGTTGGGCAGAAGTGAAACAGATACTGATAATGTATATTTGGTGTCATTTGATTTTGGCAATGAAGCGTTCTTTCTAACATCCATACCCTTAACTATGGATGATAATATTAATTTTGATTTGGTGGGTACTCATTTAATGATGTTAAATGAGTCAATTGCATTGATATCCAATGTGATGCAGAAACATCTACTTTTCACATATCAATTCTTGGTGAAATCGGTGTGAAAGAGTCGTGGACTAAACTTTTCATTATAGGACCATTACCTTATCTTGGGCGTCCAATTGGAATATGTAAAAACAAAGACATATTCTTCGTTAAAGAAGATGAAGAACTAGCCAAGTGTGATTTAAGTACCCACACAATTCAAGAGGTTGGCATTAAAAGAATGTTCTCTCGTTCTCAGATAGCAAGTTATAAGGAAAGTCTTATTTCAATTGCAGAATAAACAATTTATTACATTGCTTGCTTAGGTTTATGATTGTGTTCATAAAGATTTGACTTTGTATACAATGGAGCTGTCAATTATGCATATGATGATATTATCGGTATGAGACATATTAAGATACTATTAGACATCTCAAAAATCTATATTATATCTTTGTCTTTGTTTTTACTAACATAGTATCTTTTTTTTTAAAATAAACTAGATATTGGAATCATAACTAGCAAGTATTAGAAACATTTTCATGCAATGTTTTAAAACCGAACTAGACATCGAACTGACAAATCTCCATATCATGATTTAACTACTTTAAACCGGTTGAACCAGGACGAATCTACAATCAAACTAGTCAAATATCCGAACTATAGAAACGCCTAGTTGGGTATGGTTTTGAAAACATTGCTCTCATGACAGTTCAATCTAAGGTAAATGAAAACCAAGAGAAATCAATAGCAATACAGACATAACTTTGAGACATGTGGTACAGGATAATCAAGTGTGAAGATGCTATGTGGGAACTCATCAGATGAATTTCAGCGTTCTGTAAGACCAGACATGGTGGATTGTTGCGACAGAATTGCTTCCATATGTAGAAGTATTCGTATGGACACATATTTTCTGTTTAAGGGTTAATGCTTTTAAACTTTGATAAAGTATTTGTATTGACGCATATTTTTTTAAGAGACATATTTTCAAAATTTTAATGATTATATATCGACAAATGATAGTTTGAAAATGTTTAACACCGCTTGTAAGGTCTAGTTCAACTGACAGTTCTGATATTGATATGTTAAACACATTCATCCGAGTTCCAACGTGGAACCTCACAGTTGTGTGTATGTGAATTTTAGTGGTGATTGCCACTTCATATGTAGACCAACAAAAAATGTTTGACACTTGCATCCAATGATATTTCATCACATTATAATTGCAAGAATACATAAATTTATAATGAGAGAAAGCTCTGATTTCTCTATAGGTTTCTTTCCTTGGCAGTCATCGTTTCCCTCTTCCATGGAGGCCCTCTCTTCTGTCAAGGAGGTCGTTCCTTCATCCTCTATGTAGGTCATTGTTTACGTTTCCTCTCTTCCTTCCTCCATCGCAATGACGCCACCTCTACTACCCACCCGCAACGTTTTTAGTTTCGACTATGAGGCCGCCACCAGAACCTCACCCCTTGCCCCCAACTGCCTTAAACGCTATCCTCCATCCAATTCCAAGTGGTGCCCACCACGGAGCAAAAGGGGTAATTTGTTAAAGGGAGTATCATGAGTTTCAAGGGGGGCATTGATAAATTTACCGAAGACAACGATTTCAGGTTGTCAAAGGAAAATATGCAAACAATCTTGATTCAACAAATGTATACAAAAGTTTTGAAGGGTGAGGTTGTGTTGTCGGTCACCATATTACAAGAAAACAAAGCCAAGATGGTGGACAAGGTTAGAGGGCCAATGTCTTGTATCTCAAAGATAAATTCATGAGATAAGTCGCAAAGGAGACAATTGTGGAGGCTATGTGTGGACAAAGTTTGAGTTGTTGCATATGACCAAGTCGATGACTCATATACAAGTCTTGAAACAACAACTCTATTCTTTTAGGGTGGTAAAGTCAAAAATCACCATGAAGTAATTGACTGAGTTCAACAAAATTCTTGATGATTTAGTGAACATTGAGGATGAAGACAATGTGAGTTACCTATACTAAGGTTTTGTTTGGGAGTTTGGAGGGGAAAGAAGGAAAAGCTTTCAAGGGTTGAAAATAAGGGAAAATGGTAAAATCTTTCACATTTTTTGAAAAAGTAATTTTTTAGAAAATGATAAATTAATGTTTATGATTAATATATACTCCCTCCGTCCCTTAATGTAGGCACCCATTGTCTTTTTTACATTTCTTAAGAAAAGTCGTCAGTGCAATTAATGTGTCTGTTTTTTGTGTTAATATTACAAATTGTCATTTGTTTGTATGTGTATTAAATTTGACTTTTCATATTTCAAGATAAAATAGTAGTATTAATTAGGGGTATGTTTAGGAAAAAAATAATAAATGCATCTAGTAATTTGAAAATGAGTTTACATTTAGGGACAAAAATAAAATCAAATGTGTGCTTAAATATAGGGACGGAGGGAGTATTTATTTTAAGAATATTATCACAACATAAATTAAATTTGAAAAATTCATGTTAACCCTCCTCATACAATTTTTTTAGTTCCCCAAATAAGAAGGGGTTTATATTATGAAGAAAAATAAACCCTCCAAGCCTAAGTCAACATGGTGAAATATCATGGAACACAAGTGTTGATCATTTTTCAATTTAGAGAAATGCTTAAGGTATCAACACAATTATATTGGCTAATACATCAGCACATCTGTTTGCTTCTCTAAATCTAACATTTCAATTTAGAGAAAGAAAATGCTTAATCTTATGCATGATGTGTCGCCCTATAGAATTTTAAGTCGTGAAATAAGCGATCAATTAGAAATTAGTCTCGTAGTCAATCCAAAAGGCCAAAGCTTATAGAGATGCTCTACAAATCTATTGACGTGTTAAAAGGGCTTAATTACTATGTTTTTGTATTTCTTTATGATTAACTAAATTAATTAAATATTGTTAAAAAAACTAAATTAATTAATAAATAAAAAGTCATAATTCGTTTTTGGATGGAACCTAGGTTTTGACGATTTAAAGTATTAGTGGGCGTTGATTTCATTACCCTCTTGTTCGCTAGAATTACAAGTGAAACTCGTTTGGAGTGAGGTCGTCGTGTTTGATAAGATTTAGAAATCAATGGATCTTTTAAACCAGAAGATTAGAAATTGTATACCTAATGATCTTGTCTTCTCTATTATGTCAAAAATGTCTTTGAAGTCTTTGTATCGATTTAAATGTGTACACAAATCATGTTCCCTTTTATTGGAAAACTCTTATTTCATGAACATGTATCGCAAACATTTCATCTCTGATAATTCATATTACGATGATACATGTCTCCTCTTAAAGCAAACTATGTTAGATAATGAAAATCATTCTTTGATGTATTTGTTTTCTAGTGAGAGGTTTGACAATAAGGTCAAATTAGATTGGCCGCCTTCATTTCAAGAGGATGGTCGTGATATTAATATTCTGGGTTCTGGAATTAATGGTATTCTTTGTCTCTATGTTGAAGGTTTTAATTCAAAAGTTGTATTATGGAACCCAGCTATTGAAGAATACAAGGTCATTCCTTTCAGCCCAGCTTTCTTTGTGCCACCTTATGTGAGGGTTATGAATCAAATTCATGGATTTGGTTATGATTATATTAGAGATGATTATAAGGTGATTCAATACGTAGACTTTCATACAAATATGTCAAAGGTGTCATACGACCCTTTATGGGAGATATATAGCCTTAAAAGTAATTCTTGGAGGAAACTTGATTTGGATACGACAACTTTTTATCATTGTCCTATAGGTGTTCTTGAGCAAGTGTACATGAATGGGGTGTGTCATTGGTTGGGCAGAGATGAAACAAACATTGATAATGTATATCTGGTATCATTTGATTTGGGTAATGAAGTGTTCTTTCTAACATCCATACTCTTAACTATGGATGATAATATAGATTCTGATTTGGTGGATACTCATTTAGTGATTTTAAATGAGTCCATTGCTTTGATATCCAATGATCTAAAAATATCTATTTTTCACATATCAATTCTTGGTGAAATTGGCGTGAATGAATCGTGGATTAAGCTTTTCACTGTCGGACCATTATCTTGTATTGGCCGTCCTATTGGAGTATGGAAGAACGGAGATATATTCTTCGTAAAAGAAAATGAAGAAGATGAAGAACTAGCCAAGTGTGATTTAATTACCCACACAATTCAAGAGCTTGGCATAACTATCTGGGAACTTGTCAGATGAATAACATCATTCTGTAAGGTGGACTTTTTAATGTTCAATCAGAATGACCAGACATTAAGTAGAAGATTAGTCCACAATATTTGAGTTCACTTGTCAGATAAATTATCTCATTTTTACTTTTCATTTAGCTTTACAAATTTCAACTCCTCCTCTCCAATTTTACAAAGAAAATTGTTTTTCTGACATTGATAACTTCACAATGACACAAGAAAATTACCCAAAAGCCCTCAGCAGTAGTTAACTACCGTTGGGCTAACCGGCAGCAGTTAACTGCCGCTGGTGCCAGCGGTAGTTAACTGTCGTTGTGTTTGTAATATAAGAACACACAGAACCCAACTTCCAGCCACTCTATCATCACCATCTCTCTCTAAAAATTCAAAATTTTCACTCTCTCTCTAAAAAAAACTCTACCAAATCATCCAAAAAAAATTCCACTAAATCACAAGTAAGTTATTACTTATGCTATTGTCATCAATTTTAGTTAGTATATATGTTTATAATTTTAGTTGTAGTTTAATTTTTAAATTTTGAATATTTTTTTTAATATAGTTATGTTGTAGATCTGAAATGCTATTAACAAATACTATGAATACTTGTTATAATGGAGTTATATTGCTTAAATTTATATTTTTTTTTTAATTTTATAAATTTTTTAGGGTTTATTTAGGATTTTTTAGGGTTTATGTAAAATTTTCAATACAAGTGTTTGAGTAAATGTTTGAATGAGTTTTTCATTGATTATTTTTAATTTCTTATTGTGTAGATTTGAAACAATGGTCGGGTGGATCGACGTTCATACAAAATTCAACGGCAACGGCGGAGAACCTCAGAGGTTGAAAGTCTGGTGCCTTGGTGTAACGTTAAGAGGTCTCAAGGATCAACTTATTAATGAATTCAACCAAGGAGTCAACCCCAGAGACACAAGGAGGGTGAAATACGTTCTGTATAAACATCCAACGCTCGACGAGGGGAGAATATCGTTCACTTGGGGGGAATTAACGAACGACGAAAACGTGAAGAGCATGTTTTGGGAGCACAGCATGTTCCAGTAGATCGATATGCGGGTAACATTGCTGAGATCAACTGAAGATATCATCAACAGTCTGATTCCGTCAGAAGATCGTGATTAGGTATTGAAGTGTCAAGAAATGGACCTCATTCTTTTGACACTTGAATACCGTCATTTAAACCAAGCCTAACAAAAATTTAATCTTTTGAATGGAACAGTAGAAATGTCGGTCGAATGCTGGAGTCCTGCTGCTTAGCAAGTTTGAATTTACCCAATTCAGAGGTAACATAATTGTTGTAGTTGGAAGGTACATTCCCGAATGTAATGTAATGACTCGTCTATATAAGTTAGGAACATGTATTATTGAGAATCAGCTATATAAATTATGATATCAAATTCCTTCGTATAAGATTTAATCGGTCTTTATTAGAATACGCAACTTTTATTTGACATCACGTTAGATTTAATCATTCTTTATTCGAATACGCAAATGTCAAGCAAAATTATACGAACACAACGGCAGTTAACTACCGCTGGCACCAGCGGCAGTTAACTGCTGCCGGTTAGCCCAACGGTAACTACCGTTGGAGGCTTTTGGGTAATTTTTGTGTCATTGTGAAGTTATCAATGTCAGAAAAGCAATTTTCTTTTACAAAATAGAACTATCTAAGAGGACCAAGTGTAAATGTGTCAAAAATACCATTCATGAGAAAGAATCCAACGATACTGATTTTGTTGTAATGATTATTAAGTGAAAAATAAATTAATTCAACAGCTAGAGTTACAATCACAACAAGTATCAAAACTTGCTCATATGCCAATTTCACTAATTTTTTCTGCAAGTCAATGGCAATTGCTAAAGCAATTTAAGAGAAAGACGACCAACATAATCTGGTGAACATATGACTAGTGTTGAGAAATAGCGGCTATAGCAGCATTACAGCACTATAGCATAGCGGAATCTAACATGTTATTGTTCCGCAATACGCTATTAGTACAAAGTGCTTCAAATAGTGACTATAGCGCTGCTATAGCACTATAGGATAGCAAAATTTGAACAAACTGTTATTCTCCACTATCAGCAATTGACAAGATTGTGTATGAATCAATGTCAAATGCAACTCAACTCTGATGTTAGAAAATTGCATGTTGAGTATATGGAAGCTGCTGCTGCATTAACAGCCAACTCTTTCTCCGAGATGTCTATTTGTGATGATCTGCACAATAAAAATTGTGAGTAAGGCTTCGCACAGCAGAAATAACATTTATATATTGGAAGAAAATTCTATGCAATTTAAATTTTGAGAAAGTATTCATAATGACAAATTTTGAAGATGCATAATTTTCAAGAATTTAATGATCGGACAACACTTGTGTCCCATGACACCATATTGAATTTGCATGTTAGTTCTTAAATCATTGTCGACATTCATAAATATCTATATGATGGAATGTAATTAGACATATGAGTAAGGTTTCTTTACATTGTCAATGCATAGCCCATTTAACTCTATTTTCAAATATAAAATAGATTATGTATTCCAAATCAAATATATGATGATGACCATCAAGTTATTTGCCAAAAATAAAAATCAAATATGGGTAACAAAGTACGTGAACACTCTTCAAAGAATGACTCAAATTAATCAAAGTTTCATGAATAAACACATGGAAAATCAGGCATGTCTCTGATTCAGGGTTTTGAATCTCTTTGACAAGGTTAACTGTTAATAATCAATAGCTTATTTGATAAGTTTGATTAAAGTAGACATGTTCAGTAAACTGATTTATCTAACTTCAGACTTTTTAGATATCTGATGCTTCAACTTCAAATAGCATCTAAGCTTATATCTTGTTATTTCTCGTTGCCTTTTGTTTATCCTTATTATATTAATCAAATTTTATCCATATTCTCCAAATTAATTTGAAAAATATTAGAACGAATTGAATAAAAATCCTACAAGAGGAGTGCTAGGAACACTCTCTTTCCGACACACTTTCTTATTGAGTAAATCAATATGGGTTTCACACTTTGGAAATGAGTCGCACATAAAAAGGTGGGACCCACATTGATTTCATCCCATAAGAGAGTGAGTGTTGGAAAGAGAGAGTTCTTAGCACTTCTCAATCCTACAATTATAAGTTTATAACCCAACACAAATAACAGAGCAAAAACAAATTTAAGTCCCGACAGCAAATAATCTAGTCCATTGTGTCAACAACCTATGCCTTATTGCACTAGGTAGAGTAGGCTACATAGATCAAATGGCGCCATAATGTTCTCTCACAACTCATATCTATAGCCAAATCATTGACCTCTAGTCGTTCTTAACGATTTTCCCTTTATAATTTCACTTTCCTATGCCTCTAACAATTGGATTGCCCTCCATTTAATATGCTCTCCTTGATAGAGAGAGAATCTATTGATCTACTCTACACATACTGATACACAAACCACCTTAAGTCAAGATTCAGCTGCATTGGTATATTATGTAGGAAGTCCAGTGTAGATCTGCTACTAACAAATTCCCCTTCCTCATTACAAACTAATCACCAACATTTGCCTATTAAAAAAAAAAAGATTCAATCTTTTGTTTACAATAGGTGTTACCCAACAAAATTATTAAATTAGGACCAGTCGATACAACCATTTAACCAGAAATTGGACATGTCTGATCCGATAAACTTTTTTAATCAGATGTGTCTATCATTCAGAGATGACGTCATTAACTGCCTTTAAAGCAGCCGAAATCAACATACCATTTACTCAACGGTTCCAAGCTGCTACACTGAGTTTATACTCGTGTTATTGTTGTACAATAATTTCATCCTTAGATTGAGCAGAACATTATTATCATATAAAACACATGAGGTTTAGTACCATTTCAATCGCCCAACTTAAATTATATGGATTACATCTCTCTCTATTTCTCCCTCACTTTGGACAATTAACTCGAGATATTGAATCCAACCTATGGTATGATATGGTCTCCAATTTTCACATCTAATCCAGTACTGCTTCTACTTTTAATAACCTACATCCCATATGAATCGTCTTACTTCTACTCAAACGAAAGTCATATGCTTCTAAAGTTTATTTCTAAATCTCTATCCTCTTGTTGATTTCCACTATCAACTCAATATGTACAACTAAATCATCACCTACAAAATACATGTATTGCAGTGCTGAATCTTGAATGTGCTCCATAAGAAGTACATCAAGACAAAGGTAAAAAGCTAGGAGCTTTTCCACCAAATAAAAAGCTAGGAACATAGAGTTGAGGCTTGGTGTATTCCATTAATTGTTGAGAAACCTTATAGCTCGGATAAGTTGCCATCCCTTCGTACGTATCCTTGATATCATGAATCTCTAATACTTGTAAAATACCCCCCAAATCTATTCTATGATATAAAGAAAAAGGAAGCTAGAAGAATAATTTGTGATCACTGCATAGTGTGTTGCAACCAGATGTAGTGTGATGCAGCCATTGTGTCCACTACATTGCACCCTGTGATGTGGTTTTACTGTGATTTACAATCATCGTGCAATTGCAGCCTGATGCAGGCGCAGACACTGCGGCAACCTCAATATTGCGGCCACATCGTGTGATGTGGGCCGCCAGGCAATCCAAACACCTTTCATTTACAAGGCTTTCAACAAAACCTCTCTTGGCACTCTCCCTATCATTAGTCTTCTAGTAAAATCAAGGAAAACAATGTGTATGTCTTTTATCCCTTCAATATTGCTCTATCACTTGTCTAAGTTCACAGACCTAAAAGAATACATATTTTCATCACTTAATGTGACGGAGCAATCTGCTCTAAAATCCCTCTAACATTGGATTGATTGGTTAAAATAAATTTCAGGAACTTCTACACATCAGTCTGTCTTCTCTTACCATTTAAGACCTGCTAAGTACTCCCATTTTCTTCTTATCCCTTTAAAATATAACTACTATCACAATTTGACTGTCGCTAAATTGTAAATATAAGACCATCTAAGAATTAAACAGCTTTAGTTTGAGAAAATTTTGATTATCTACAATCTGAATTCACATTAAGCGATTATCTTAACTTTATATTATGTATTCTTACATTAGGCAGGTTAAAATTTACCTGGAGTGATTTTCTGAAGTTGCCAACTGTGGTAAACCATAACCCTTGCTCCAGTTTATATGTTGCAGGCCTTGATCACATAGCAATTGCTTTTCTTTTATTTGATTCAACCAACTTTCCTGAAATTATGAACAATACAAGTCCAGATTTAGACAAAGAGAAAGGGCACCAACTTCATTCATGGTAATTGTATATTACAGATCACTGTAATAAGCCGAGTAACTTGGTACTTTCCTAGGTATTCAATTTCACCATGGACACCTCTAGTATCCACCCTTACCAAAGAAAGGAAATAGTTCTAGAAAATCTAAATAAACAAAATCTTAAGCAATGCATATATGTACCTTGGCATGTTCAAACTTGTTTAAGTATAACTATCAATCCTATGAAGACATGCATTCAACTTGAGTTTTGTTTTTATTTTCAGGTGACATGTTGCTATTAATAATTACAAATCTATTACTTAGTTTTTATTCTATTTCCTCAAACTTTTGTAAGGGAAATGGTAAAAACCAAGAATATGTCTTCATTGTTTCCTTCATAAAACTTCAAAAACAGAAAACAGAATAAAAACAAAGTGACGCTGAAATTATTTCCATGTGTCAGATCATACCCCTTTATACTTTCACACACATCATGGCATAGATTGACCTAAAGGAAACCTAAAATAATCCTTAAGACCATGACAAAATATCTTGTGTTTTAGAACTCACAAGTTGCTTTTCCTCTTCAATAAGTGCTTCATCCATATGATCAAACAACGCAGTCCATCTTGCCTGATGCAACTCTGCTATTTTACTAGTGGGAAGTCCCTCAGGAAATTTCATACCACAAGGATCATAATTCTGGTCATCTCCAAATTCCTTCGACATGAGGAAAGGCAACTCAGTAGTGATTACAGATCGAACTCTCCTCCTACTGCGACGCAAAGCTGTAAATGTAGAAAAAAGTACAAAAACCACATGTAAGCATTTTCATTATCTAAAACTCATTTAAAAACTTCAAAAGAAATAAATATGGCATTACCCGCAAGACGCCCTTTGATGTCTTGATGTAGAAGCTCCAACCATTGAGAAGCAACAGTAGCAGCTGAAAAACAGAAGTATTTGTATCAGTAAAGGCTCAAGAAGCATCCATCAGCAAAGGCTCAATAAGCTTCAATATCGGCTAAAGAAATTTTTTATTTTACATCCAAGTTCTTCTTGTACGTATTTGATTTTACAAGCTGAAACATGGATACCCTAGACAACTTTTTGTGGTACCCATTAGATGACATCTATACTAGCCTAATGTGAAGATTAATTTTCCGCTACATTAGTTCATCCCTAGCTTTCCAACACAATGGTATAAAAGAACCAACCCCTTGTCTTTATTATGCATTATTACATTAAGTTTTTGAAAGACAAGAAACATAAGCAAAAGGAAAATGGCTACGAGCCTTTTAGAGAAAGAGATGAAACCGTTGTAACATTTGATGATTCTTCATTCGACATATTGGTGGAACTGACTGATGCCTTCATTGAAGATGACAATTTCAGCGATAAAATGTCATCTTCTGTGACATGACTTGCATTTGATGCACAATCTTTAAGGCCAGCTTTTTCTACATTGTATGTGTCACGATCATAACCTTTACCCTCCAAAATCCATGAGGACTCGTTCTTTGTCACATGACTCTTTCGTGCTTGTTCATGATAAAAAGTAGGCTGATGCTTACTCGCATCTTTCACATGTTCTAGATCCCTCTTGTTAACGCCTATACTTCCACTCATTCGATGTGCTGCTTGCTTACTTCCTATGCTTCTATTTTCGTGTTTTTCAGTTACAAGAGATTCAATAATTGTTTGGACCTGTTTTCTATTTCTTACATGATTAATAATCCCAGGGTTTAAATCATTCAGTAGTCCACTTGGAGCTGCAATCTTTGTAAACCTGTTGATTTGTTCTCTCTTGGCAAGCTCCATTTTTTGCTCAAGAATTTCACTCTTACTTTTCCTCCCACGTTTCTTCGGCACCGGAATGCCTCCATGAACAGTTGAAGTTGAAATAAAACCATTTCGCTTCATCTCTGTCCATATTCTCATTGGATCTCTCTCCTTTGGAGGTTCAGCACTGCTCCCACTCTCAGACAAATCCTTTGACTTAAAATGACCATGTTCTTTGTGAAAACTCGTTGGTCCCACATTCACGGACCTAGTATCGTCTTCTACGTTGAGATCCACATTAATTCCTCCCATGTTCACATCACCACCACCAAGTTGTTTTCGTTCCTGCTTTTCCGACAAAAATTCCTTGTCCTTACTGAGTTTCTCACCAAATCCACTGTTTTTATCCGGATACAAAGAAGGATATCTGGTACCACAAACTTCATTGTTAAGATCCAATACCCTGGGACTACCCGATGTGCTCCTTCCATCTTGCTCTTCTTTTGAAACATCCACGTCCACTGTCAAAGGCGCCTTGGTGATTTGTGACATCTCATTATCACCAAATGACGATTGAACAATGTTTTCTTTCCCAATTGCCTTTTCTGTACCATAAATTCAAAAGCATGTTATATGTTTGAAATTAAATTAAAACCAGGATAAATGTCCAAAATGCATACAACAATATAGATTAAACCACCAAATTAGTCTCTAACTTTGTGGGGCTCTCTCAAATAGATCCCTGACTTTATGAATATAGCAAAAAGGTCCTTGACTCTATCAAATTTTATTCATATTAGTCCTTCAAAGAATACAATAATTCAACAATGACATACACAAGGTTTATAATACTATTCAAATAGGCATTATTGAAACTGAAATTTTAATCACAATAAAACACCAAATATGAAATAACATTTACATGATAAAATTTTGAAAAAAAAATACAAAATTTAATTTAATTTTACACAAAAATATTGAATTATTAAACCATATGCATGTAAATTTAAACCCAATCCAACAATGAAATTACCTGCAGCAACCACGGATTCAAGATCTTTCATTTTGACACGTTTTCTAAGGGGTTCATGCTTATCTCCCAAGTGGGTATTAACCCTCTTCTCACTCATAACCTAAACCACAAAAAAAAAAAATCAAAACTCAACAAAAAAAATCGATTTTTCAAAACAATAACAACACAAGCGTAGAAAAAACGAACCTTTGAAGCAGATTGGACGGTCAAAATCGATTGTTGCGATGAATTGCATTCTTCATCCATACACGATTGAAACTGGGAAAAGAGAAGAAAGAGAAAAAGGTTTGGATTTTGAAATTAGGGTTTGTGTGAAGTGAAAATGGATCTCTCTCTGTGTGAGTGTGTGTTTAAGAGAGTGGAAGAGAGAGAAGAATTTGAAATTGAAATTGAATTTTTTTGGGGATAAAGGGAAATAGTGGGGCGCGCTTTAAATTGTTACCTTTTATTGTTTTGTCACGAGACAGATCTATAGGAATATAGGACTATAGGACATAGAAAACGATGTTTTACATTCAATTTCAAATTTATTCAAATTTCAACATTAAAATCTTTTTGTTTTGGGATTGAGATTCGGTTACTTTAAAGCGGTAAAATCAGGCGATTTTGTGTTTATCTCTCTTATATTATTTTTTTTCTTTTCTATTAAATCAAAATGATAATAATAAATTTATAACAAACGATCAAAGCATAAAGAGTGTTATGATTATTCGACTACGGATGTTTGCGATGCGGTTTAGTTCAATTTTGAGGTTAAAAGTTATCTGAATTGCAAGGTAAAAAAACATGCGGTTTGGTTTGGTTCAGTTGACTTTTATAAAATAAAATCTGAACCAAATCAAATCAATGTGGTTTGGATTGGATCGGTTGGTGTGGGTTTTTTCATGACAATGCAAATTTTTGTTTACAACATTAAAATCAAGTTAAAAAACTAAAACACATCGTATTTCTAGCAATGTTTTCTACAATGTTTTAAATTTCATTCAACATTACAATTTCATTTTCACAAACAACATAGACCAAATTAAAATTTTATCATTATATGAAAGTTCAAACAGTACATGAATACATTTTTGAAATAAAAAACAACGAAGAAATTTAATAGACAAAAAGAATATGTCACTTTATAAAAGTTTTCGTTGAGTTTCTATGATTATTGATTTAAGTAACATAGAATTAATTAGTGTTTTCATATATTGCGGGTTGAATTGGTTTGGTTTTGTTGGTAAAATAAAAACCGTAAACCGAATCAAACCATGTGATTGAATAAAAAAAATGATCCAGATAAATTCAAACAAATAAAACTGTTGTGTTGTGTCTCCAAACTTAGAAGAAAATCTTACAATAAAATTACGAATAAAGTCACTCTTAAACATATTATTGGTTTAGTATTTCATTGATAGAAATCATATGAAAAACATTTCGCTTTGAACTTGATTCAAGACCAAACTAAATCATTATCGAACACCACACAATTGCAATGCTTATAAATTTGATCAAATGCATGTTAACCAAATCGCATAAAAGCATTTTTTTTCACTTTCTTTTCTTGAAAAACCAAACTTATGAACTCAACTGCATGACCAAAGCAGTTAGTTATTTGTCGTTACAGAACTAATTCATAATCATTACAAAGATAGAACATAAACCCATAATTTTCTGAAAATCGGGCAATCAAAGAACAAATTATTAGTTGTTTCATTCAAATTACAATCAACTATATATGAAGGTGATGCTAAATTTTGCATACCTAATAAATTATGTTTGGTGGAAAGACATTTGTGTATTAATCTTCGAGCAAACAACGAAATCTTCAACGTAATCAAATTGTTTCAAGTGATCTTATATAAAAGAGGGTTATTTCTTCTTTTTTTTAACGAAATCAAACTAACTCACCAAAATTAGAACCAAGAAAAATCAAACTTGAAACATTTAAAGAAGCACGTTTAATATTCTAATATAAGTAATACTACCAATTACCAAACCAATAAAAACTACCAATTACCAAACCAATAAAAATGGAGTTATTATTTTTCTTTTATCTTTCTCTTTCGTAGAACACATAAAATTACACTAAAGTCAATGTCACTTTACTGCTTAAAGTTACTCAATTTCGGTCCATGTACCAAAAAACCATAATCTTTTCTTTTAAACATAGTTTTTTAGGAATAAACGTAACATTTTTGTTTACCTTCAGTTTATAGGAAAAAAGCATTGAAAGTTTGGTCAAGAGATAATCAAAAGTTATTTTTGTCCAGATCAAATTTTTGTTTGGCAATTAATTTCAAAAATATACTAAAAGTATAAGGACAAATATCAAAATAATTAAATGTAATTAAAAATATGCGTGAAACAATTTTAAATGGTCAATCCATATTCATTAAATTTTCCATCCCATCTTCGATTGTATTTCCATCCCTAAACCTAGAGTTAAGTGGCAGTCCTTTAATTTTTCATGTCCACTCTTATCTTTGCTTCTATCAACTTTGTATTTTCACCCTAGACCTAAAGTTAAGTGGCGGCCATTATATTGGGTAGCACTTGAGTGACATAGAATTGATGATATTGGTCAATCACAATGTTACAATCATTATGTGTGCGTGTGTGTGTGAGAGAGAGAGAGGAATTACTTGTAACATTGTGATTGGTCAATGTCACCAATTCTATGTCACCCAAATGCTAGAGAAAAATCGGGTTCCTTTAAGTTGATTGGTAGATCTTTTTTGAGTGATGTGTTTACAATTAAAAATAAATAAGAGAGGAGTGTTATGAACATTCATACGGGTCTCATAATTTAAAAATAGATCATAGATAAAGTGACAAGACTTATATGGGTTGTACCCAATAAAAAATGAATGTTTAAGATAGTTATACAAAAAGAGTGTTTCTAACTTTTCTCTAAATGAGATGTTAGCCGAGAATGACAAGTTGAACTTAAGATTAACTAGATCGTCTACCCGTGCTGCCGCACGGGCCATATATAGCCAAAAACAAATTTTATTATTTATGATATATTGTGTAATATCGGTTGTGAAACGTATGCGACGCCGACGCAACGTAATAATTTAATGTTAATAATTAACTTAATATGGTACATGTTACATAAGCTCAGAATGGTGTAAAACTAACATGAAACCGGAACCATTAATTGTTTGCATGTTATGTTATGCTCCAGTTTGATCACCTTCAATTAGGGGCAAGTCATTGTAACATCAAGAAGGCATATAAATAACCAATATTGACGCCTTAAAGAGCAGAGTATTTGAACAACCCACCTGGGAACGTTAACAAACACATAAATAAGTTAAATAAAATTGTTAATGGGTCAGACATATATGTAAACTTAAACAATATTTTAAAGGCTTAATTACACTTTTGGCCCTCTAAATTTTTCAAAGTTGTGATTTTGGCCTCCTAAAAAAACAACTATTTACAGGCCCCCTAAGTTTACTTTCTGTTGCAATTTTGACCCTCCGCGCTAATTTTGACCCAGTCAACGGACACGTGGGCGCCACGTGTGTTTATTTTTTATTTTATTTTTATTTTTCAATTATTTTTTTGTTTTTTTAATTTAAAAAAATTAACAAAAAAATTTTGTAATTAAAAATCTCAAGTAAAATGTGGGAGAAGAAAGACGTTTTTTATGCTAATAATGATCATTATCTATGTCCAATTTTTCAATATTTATTTGTAATGGGTGAAGTTATTACTTTGGCTGACCATGAGGTGGAAGAGTTGCATATGTTATCAGCTGATATTATGACTTTTTCAAAACTTCAAGCTAGCATGCAGTGGCAGAAGTCAAGGGTAAATTGGCTGAAGGAGGGTGATGCAAACACAAAATTTTTCCATGGTATCATGTC
>Ga0228710_1003896_pt1 | contig 23657 bp, 20 predicted proteins | sample MedpolnodulmetaG_FD_177995 | JGI IMG/M metagenome (GOLD analysis project Ga0228710, IMG submission 177995) | Root nodule microbial communities from Medicago polymorpha collected in Santa Monica, California, United States - pink nodules | ecosystem: Host-associated > Plants > Roots > Nodule...
TTATTTTTTATTTTGACAAATAATAACTTGTTTTATTTAAAAAGTACTTTAAATATATTTAACCTGAATAGTAATAAACAATAGTAAATGACAACTAATTTAATTGTTGCATACGTAGAATAAAATAAAAAGGACTGGTTTTGTGTGATTTGAAAAAGTTAAACTTAAGAGCCTTATGATTACTCGAAGATGAGAAATATCAAGTGAGTGAAATTTTGCTTAGACTCTTGTGTTTCATCTTGATTGAACCCTTATTTATAAGTAGTAATATCCATCTGATTACTCAAAACATTAAAGCTTTCCAACTCTTTTGAAGAGTTCTTCTTGTTATGCATTTCAATACAAAACAATAAAAAACATTATTTTAACGATAAATATGGGTTCTTACTATTTTAAGTAAATTATTAGTTACTCATAACTGTTTAGAAATTCTCTTTCTCCTATTTTTATAACCACTACTCTCTAATTCTAGGCATACGCTTCTACCATTCGTAATTAACACGTATATGAAAACAAATATTTTAGTTCATCATAATATTGCCTCTTTTTTTTCATGCCTAAACGTTCCTTCTCAAATTCAACCCCACATTTCCAAATAATTTGTGCATCACAATATCCTTATCCATATTTTGAAACTCATCAATCAATCAAGTTTCTGCACCTCCATTTTGGTTCAATTTAGGTGGGAATGGAATTCTTTCAAAGGGCTAAAGTGGTGCGTTTGAGAAGCCACCATAACAAATACTTGTTGGCAGATGATGACCAAGAAGGTGTTTACCAAGATCGTCTTGGTTGCTACAAGAATGCTAAATGGACAGTGGAGATTGTAAATGGTGGAAACTTGATTAGATTGAAGAGTCATTATGGAAAATACTTAACGGCATCTAATATGCCATTCTTGTTAGGTAGAACGGGGAAAAAAGTTTTGCAAACACTTCCCTCAAGGTTGAATTCATCTTTGGAATGGGAACCTATAAGAGAAGGTGATCATGTCAGGCTTAGGACTCGTTATGGCCAATTTTTACGCGCCAATGGAGGGTTACCACCATGGAGAAACTCCGTCACACATGATATCCCACATCGTACAAAAACGACAAATTGGGTTCTATGGGACATTGATCTTGTTGAGCTTCGACCACTACCACCGAAGCAAATACAAGACGCCACACCTATTGATGTTAAAGATCTATCTTGTCCCAATAACTCTTTGTCCAATCGTTCCCATTCTCCTTCTCCTTCTCCTTCTCCTTCTCCTCCTCATTCTCCTACTCTTTCTGATAATGACGATCCCTTTGGCGCAATTGACCTAACGTTCTCGTCTTCCATATCAAATGAGGTTTGCTTCCTTTAATTTGCTAAAAACTTAATTTAATATTTATCTTGTCTACTTTTATAACAATTTACTATCCGTCGATGCATATCAATTAAAAATTGGGATTATAGTTTTTTTTAATTATTGATTGTACGCATTATCATGCATGTTTGACTACATAATGGTTTGGTTTCTTTTAGACAATGCATGTGATTCAAGTTTCTAATCGTAGAACATACATCTTACAACAATGGTTGAAAAGATGCTATGTGTGTGTTTATGTGATTAACGAGATATTGTTTATTTTTCATGCACAATGTGTATATCCATATTATATTGTCATCCGTGGAAAGAAATGTGTTAATTACGAGTATCATATTGAATAAATAAGAAAATTTAATCTTACACTTAAGCTATGAAGCTCTTTTACTTAATCCACCACTCTTTTGGGTTGAGTTCTCTTCATGAGTTTAAATCATAATATCAAACACTTTCATTGAGAGTTGAATAACAAAAATTGTTACAGGCTGAACTAAGTCATATTACACTAGAGAGCAATGCTAGCAACACTCTCTCTATTACTCACTCTCTTATTCGTTTAAATCATTGTGAGTCTACACTTTGAAAATTGAACCCCCACAAAGTGGTGGGACATACATTGATTTCATCCAATAAATGAATGAGTGCTAGAGAGAGTGTTGAAAAGTAAGTGTTACTAGCATTAGTGATAGATGGGTGAAGCCGAAGAAAAAAAGGCTACCACGAGTCAATCCTAACAGGGTAAAAGTCGTGTAGATGCCGGCTATTAAAAAAGATGGCAATGTTTAAGTCTCACATAATAGATAAGAAAACTCAATGTGATATTTAAGTTACACGACTCTTCCACATAATGAGACATTCTTTTGGGTTGGATTCTCTCGCGTGCTCAAGTTATAACAAAATATAATAAATTAAAATAGCTAAATTAATAATGTACGGAATCTTTGTAATGATTTTTTTTCTTCATTAATGTGAAATGCTCATATGAAAATTTAGAGCTAAGGGATGCATAGATTAAATTATATGTTAACCTATTTTTCTTAAATGTCCTTTTCAAATGCAGGGCAGTAGAGATTTTGAAGATCATAGTGACTCACCAATGAAAGAAGGGAGGATTATATTTTATAATGTGGGTGATGAAAATGGGGATGTTCATGAAGGAAGTGAAGAAAAATTCTTTACATTCAAAGGAAGTTGTGTGGATGAGTTAAAGGAGAAGTTACAAGAAGAGACAGGTCTTGATGATATTGTTGTATGTTGCCGCAACCCTTTGAATGCAAAAATCTATCCACTTCGTTTACAATTACCTCCCAACAACATTGATATGCATGTAGTTGTGGTTCCTTCATTAGAAAGTAAGCACTCTCAAGTTTTAGTATAGTTGAAAATTAATAATACAACTTCCCTTTTAATTTAGAGATTAATTTTGAGTTTACATAATTATTGTACTTCGAATGTTTCTTGTTTTTTATATCAATTAATTTCTGGCTTTCAGAATAAACAAAAGAAGATGATGGAAATTACTAGCTCATATTGGTGGAAAACTGGAAATGCAAATTATATTCAGGGTGAACTTTATGTACCTATATTTTGACATAAGGAAGAAAAAGAATGCATAGGAGGGAAAACTATGTTGAAAAAGGATCAAAAAGAAAAACAACCGAAGCAATGTAAAGTTCCAAACGTCAAATTTTTGATTGTAGTTATATATAACTTTTTGTAATGCATTTCATTTTAAGAGAGTAATATAAAGGATTTCGTTTCTATTAATTATTTATTATTATTTATTGGTTTTTCATTCTGATACTTAATTAAGAGTTCATTGATACGGTCTAACCAAAGTAATTGACTGAGAGGCTACAAAACAAACATCAACAAATCAAAATAAAAATCAAGACACCTGTTAAAAAAAAAAGCCTATACCTGAAAGATACAAAAAAGAAACTTCTAAAAAGAATACACTTGGAGACTAGAACGTAAACAAGTAAGCTTTGGTTTGACTCTGGTTTGATGTAGGTTAGATGGTAACTTGTAAGTCGATCTGACCTATTTTCACCCCTAACTTCTTATTTGTACAAAGCTTTGTTAATTTTTTTTTTTGAGGAACAAAACTTTGTTAATTGTCTATTTTATTTTGACTATTACTTTTTCCACCCTATTGCATTCTCACGTACCCTGTAAAATTTCCAAAAATGCCCCCGAAGTTTTGGATTATAAAATCCGGAAACATCCAAAGTGAATTCAGATTTTATAATCCGAAATATGGTTATGTATAATCAGCAATTAGAATCTCTCCAATTTCAGCAGTTTTGAATTTTGCATTTAACAACAACTAAAAAACAAAGTAAAAAAAAAATGCTAAAATCATGTCAAACAAAATAATAAAAATACCACAAAAAAATTCTAAAAACCAAATAAAACTAATACAAATTTTATTAGATTTTTATGAGAATATGAAAAATTTAAAAAATTTAAAAAAAAGTCTAAATGATTGAATTTTAGATTTTGAGGGGCGGAATCCCGTAAGAAGTCTCTTATAGGGAGTCTTGATCCTTGATTTTTTTTTAATGATTTTGTGAGGAAGTTTCGGAGAAATCTGATCAAGTAGCCCGAAAACCAGATTTTTGACTAAGAACAACTAACAATGACCTAAAATAGAAGGATGCGAGTTAGAATGATTAATATTGTCCTTAAAATGACCATCCATGTTACAAACATGTTTAGAATGTGTACTGATACAATTCGAATTATATAATCCGAACTGTTTTTCCCTGAAAAGGGTGTTTAGATTCTATAATCCGAACAAATCAATTAACGCGCCATATTTTTTGAGATTTTTTGGATTTTTTCGGATTACAAAATCCGAATTGGTGAAAAAACTCATTTTTCACCTATAACAAAGGAAAACACCAGTTTGGATTTTAAAATCCGAAAATCTCAAGGACGTTTTTGAAAAAAAATAGGATGCGCGAGGAATGGATAGGGTGAAAAAAGTAATAGTTTTTATTTTTTGTCAAAAAGGTTTTGCTAATTGCAAACCCATGGGTAAGACTTTTTTGAATTGCTCTTTAGACACCTGATAATTGCTCACAACCACCTATTGAATGACGATTTACCACCGTTTGCTGCAAAACAGTAGTTAACTACGGTTAACACTTTTTAAAGTTGGTTTAATCACTTTTCCATGGATGATAGTTAATTGATATTGAGAGTATTTTGAGTAATTTAAGGTGTATGTGAACAATTATTAAGTGATGAAAGAACAATTTTCTTAGATTTGATTTTCCTTCTCACACTTATGGTGATAATGACTATCTCACTTTACAGGTAATGGGTACCAACAAAATTGTTGCGCTAAAGAAACTAACCATTGCCGACTTAAGAATATTATCTTTTTTTTTTTATCCCTTTTCCTAAACAAGAAAATATCATGCCATAATCTCGAAATGCTTTAAACTTATCGTAATGAATAAAAAAGAAAAAACAATACACATATAACGTTCCAAAATTTGACTGTAATTTACGTAATAAAAAATGTAAATATGTACTAAGCCTCTCTTTATTTGGGCATGTCACGTTCACAGTCATAAAATTTTGCATGCTAAAGATTAAAGAAGCTTAATTAACAGCATGACATACTACTTTTTTCCTAGCTAGCCATTTCAATTTAGTTGGACACTTTATACCGACAGCTATATTACTTGCGATTGTATGTTATCAAATATATTGTGACACTTGAATCTCAAGTAAAGAACAATTACTTAGCATATAGAATCTCAAGTAAAGAACAATGTTTTAGCATATAGAATCTCATAGATCTCTTGAGTTTCATGCACGAAATTCTGACAGCAAAAAAGTGCATATTTATTAAAAAATATTTTAAAGAATATTATCTTGAATTGATGGTTCATACATAGCAATATATAAACATCATTTGATTTGGTTCTTCAATCAAATTAAAACTACACAATCCTTAATTGAATTAGCTTCAAAAAATGGCTCAACCTCTCACACAATCAAATCCTCAAGCAACCAAACCAAAAAGTTCAATGCTGCTACGTTACATTGCCATAATAATTTTAGCCTTAATAATCATTGTTGGTTTAGCTGTACTCATAAGTTGGCTAGTTGTAAGGCCAAAAAACTTGCAATATAGTGTTGAAGATGCTTCAATCCACAACTTCAATTTAACTGATGCAAATCACCTCTATGCAAACTTTGATTTCACAATAAGATCAAAGAATCCAAATTCCAAAGTGTCAGTATACTATGATTCTATTGAGGTGTCGGTGCGTTACGAGGATCAAACCCTAGCAACAAATGCAGTTCAACCTTTTTTTCAACCACATAAGAATGTTACTAGGATGCATGCAAGACTCACTGCTCAAACTGTGGCTTTGTATGATTCTGTGCCAAAAGATCTTAAGCTTGAGAGATCTTCTGGGGATATTGCATTAGATGTGTTCATCAGAGCAAGGATAAGGTTTAAGGTTGGATTGTTGAAAACAAAACACCGTACTCTAAGGGTATCTTGTTCACCTGTGTTGGTGAATTTTTCTAAAGCTAAGAGTTTTGAAAGGGCCTATTGTGATGTTGATATGTAAACAAGCATGCCAAATGAAGGAACACTCTAAGGAAGACTCTCTATTTTTCTGAATGTTATTATTATTTGTTCTTTTTGGTTTTTATTTTGTGTTAATTTTCTGATTTTTTTTCTTCTTTCTGTTTTTCTTGAGTTTGTTAGATTGATATATCATATGATTCTTTTGTCAGTCAGTATATATTATTGTAATTCATCTTATGGGTTTTGGGTTTTTTATGTTGAAAATTGAAATAAAAAGCAAAATTGGCTTCGCCCAAATGATGTACTGTATGCATAATTATCTGTATAATCCTTTGAATCTTTCAAAGTTATTTTATTTATATTATAATTTATGTTGAGTCTAATTCAATTTAACAAAATCAGCATTTAATACAATTTAACAAAATCAGCATTTGAATGAAGAATGTACTTCAGTTAGAGTTGTGTAGAGCAAATTTGGAGCCTAAGACAAAAATTTTAGAGCGATCTATGTAATAAAAGATTAAAAGGTATCATTTCTCATACTAATTACTCTTATATAATTTAAACCGTAATATAGTTTATATATTTCTATATTCATTCACAAGGGTTAAAATTAGGACGGTCTAATCAAGTCAGGATCGTTTCATATAAAGAAAATCATGACTTGTTTACAATGTTTCACAAAGATAGTTGTCTAAAGTATAATTTTGGGTCACAATGCCCTAATTTTCATAGTATGAAGTCCAACCTTATGGTTGAGACCCAAAACCAATTACATATCGCTTAGACCGTATAAGCCTTACTTCAACACTTTTCAAGATATGCTTCATTCTAAGCTTAGCCACCATCTCAAGCACATATTAACTCAAACATTTTTTTTGAGGGAATATTAACTCAAACATGTCAGAGTGTTTGACGATACTCCCTCTCCTACAAGGCCGAACATTTCAAGGAGCCTTCTTCACCATTTGAAGTTCTTGACAAGAACGGTTTTCAAAGCAACATCCAACTCTTATTGACACTACAAGAAATATTGGATTTTCCTAGCAAACTTTCCGAGGAAATTTCCTAGGAGTTGGTTTCCTACGAATTAGCGACGAAATATTCGTCGGAAAACATATGTCAGTCAAAGTGGAACCCTTATACACAGAAAGGTGGGGCGTGACAGCTTGTGACTGGCTGATTTTGCCGAGGAAAGGATTCGTAGAAAAACCCAGGCCCCACATGTAGAAAAAAGGGTGCGTGGAAGCAAGGGATTGACTTCCTTTACTAAGGAAAAGGTTCCTAGGAAAGTTGCGGCCCCACATGCAGAAAGACGTTGAATAAAGGGTGCGTGGAAGGTTGTGATTGGTTGACGATACCGATGAAATATTCGTCGGAAAACTTGGGACTCACAGGCGTACTAGCCGTTTGTTACCGTTGCAGCATCTGTGATTCTGTATGTATAAATACCACTCTTCACTCACATTTTCTTCACTCTATTTTCTTCCTTACAATTTTCTTCACTCTATTCTCACTCAATTTTTTTTAATATCACTCAAATTTTATTCTCCATCATTTTATTATCATTGTTGAAGTTTCTAACACAGGTTATTATTGTTATTTTTTTATAATTGATTTCAATTTTATATGTGTTTGAATTTATAAATATTTAATGTAGTTATATATTAAAATAAGTTACATTTTTTTTTTTAATAGTTTTGTTGGTTCCGATTCATTTTGAGGTTGTTCGTTGCCGTTGATTTTGCTGCCTTTGCTTAGTTCGTCGACTTATTATTTGAGGTTGGTATATTTCTAACTTAGTTTAAATAATTGCTACAATGGTATATATTAGTAATAAATATTAATTATTAGGAAAATAGTTACTAAAATTATTATATTGTAATAAATAAAGATGTTAGCAGGATTTTTCTAAAAAAAAATGTTTGTCGGATTAACTTCTTTAAAAAAATATTTAGTGGGATTAAATTAAATTTCAACTTATTAGTGTTAGAGAGAGTATAATAAAAAAAGTGTTAGCTTGTAGAAAAACTGGTAGTTTAGTTAAAAATGTTTACTTTTAAAAATGTGTGTATTTATATATTGTTAATTTAGTTATTAAAATATGTTGCATTATTTTTTGTAGTTTCCTTGCTTTCGATCCATTTTGAGGTTAGTGTTGCTGCTGGCTGGCTATTGCTTTTTTCTTTTTGCATCCACTTGTTCATTGGCTTGTTATTTGAGGTTAGTATCTTTTATTTATTTAAACTTAATTCAATCGATTATTAATAAAAATATTAGTTATTAGAAATAAAATTAAATTGTAGTAAATATGTTATTTAGATAAAATTTGTTTTACTTAAAAAAATTGTAGTTGGTAAAAATATTACTGTAGTTATTTAAAAAAAAAGTTAAGTTAGTAAAGAAATATGTATAAGGTTTGTCAGAAAAAATGTAAATTAGTAAAAAAATTATGAAGTTAATTAATATGACATATGGAGATTATTTTGTGGGAATTAATTTTAGCGGCCGCGGTTAACATTTATTTGTGGTTCGTAATTTGTATATGCATGCAATGTTTATTTCATACAAATTTTAGAAAATGTGATATAGATTAGAAAATGTTATATATTTTAGTCATAAAATATATATTATATAATTTTTATGCGATAGCATGTTTATTTTGTACAAATTTCTAAATATTTCGGTGATTAGAAAAAAATTGTTATTTATATTAGAAAAAGATTTACGTATAATAAAGAATGTTAGAAAATGGAACTAATTTGAGTCAATTGCAGCGACGCGAAAAATGGATCAACATATTTTTCACCGTAGTTGGATGTACGATAGAAAATATCCAGGGAAAAGGAAACTTAAGGCGGCTTTTGTGGATGGAGTTCGTGATTTTGTTGCTTACGCCATGACGCAAGATGCCTTTCAATTGGAGGGAGGGATAAGATGTCCGTGTGCTAAATGTACCTGTAGGTTGATTCGGAGCCCAAAAGATGTTGCAAACCATTTAAAGGACCTTGGTTTTATGGATAATTATTATGTGTGGATTTATCACGGTGAACAAGAGCCGACAAATAATACCGAGTCTGATGTTAATATGCACACTTCAAGCAGTGGGGCGCGTATGGAGTGTGAAAACTTTGGCTTGATGGAAGATATGGTCGGTGATGCTCTTGGGGTGAACCTGTCTTACAACGAGGGTGGTGAAGAGGAAACAATCCTGAATGAGAAAGCGTTGAAGTTTTACAAAATGATGAAAGAAGTAAACAAGCCGTTGTTTGAAGGGCTTCTAGCAATACCTAGGTAAATTTTTAATAATTTTCTGTTCTCTGCTGTGTTCAAAGGATGTGGGTCGTGTGTCGGTCATATGTGCATTGTCAATTAGTGCTTGTTGGTTGGTGCCTTTCGTTTTTATTTGATGCTTATAAATATCATATTGTTAGTTAAATTAGGAGCCATATGCAATGTTAGTTTCTGAGAATATCTTAGTAGGAGCCTGTATTGCTGGAAATTATGATGGTTAGAAATACTGTTGTTCTTTTTGTGGGTGTGGTGGCTGCATCACTGGTTTTGTTCTTGCATTTTTGGAGGTTGTTAGGTTTGCTCCAACCTGTTTGGCACATGGTGCTGTGGGACTTTTTGCCCAGCTGTTTTTTTGTTGCTGTTGTTTTGGTTCTGTTGGGTGGTGTTTGTTCGGCGGTTTGGTTTCAAAGGCTTTGGCTGATAGTGAGGCGTGTGTTAGCAGATTTCTTAGGTTGGCTGCTTTATTGTATATGTAGGTCTCATTATCTTAGATTTTTGGAATGTTTTTCTTTGATTTACTTTTTGGGTTGGAGCCTTTGGCATGCTGTTCTGTTACTGACAGTGGATAGGGTGTGTTTGTTTTGTTTCGGTTTTGACTTTATTATTTATTACTTTTCTTTATAGGCAGCTTATCGCACGAATGCATCAGAGTTTTTGGAGGAGAATCTTGAGATTCCATCATATCCAGAAATTCCCTACCCCATTAAACTTCAATTATGGGCAAAGGCTGGAGAAAAAGGAAGACCGGATGGGGGAAAAGGAAGACCGGGTAGAATATACGGCCTTGGGCCGTTAGCCGGCAATGTGGTACATGAAGATTTGTTCTATGTTCCTCCTCCACCAGAGTCCTCATCTCGTTCTAGAGAGTTGCCTCTTGAGATGCAAGCAATGATACAACGAATGAACCAGGAGTTAAGGGAATTGCTGGCCAAACAGGCAGAGGAAATGAGAAAACTCAAAAGGATGGTTACAAAAAGGATGGGTGGCATGAAGAGTAGGAAGACGTCCGAATCATCGTCGCCATTGAGTTTATCATCACCGTCGGTTCAAGAAGATCGAACACATGACGACGACGACAACGTTGATGATGATGAGGACGAGGACGAGGAGAGGGATGATGATCATAGCGAGTAATTTATATTCTTGTTGTGTATTTCCGTGTTGTTTTTAGCAGGTTTCAGTTGCTGTTTTTTGGTTAGGGATTGGTTAGGGGCACTTTTTGGGTGATTTAGATGGTTTGGAGTGATGTTCCACTGTCAAAGAAAATTATACTTGCATTTATGTATTTTGTTCTATGTAATTATTTATCAACACGATGTGTTTTCTAGGAAACAAATTCTCAAAAATTTTGGGTTATTTTGAAATTTTGGCACACTTTTTTTTATTTTCGTTTTTTTTTTCAAAATCAAAATTTGGTTTTAATTTTAATTTTTAAATATAATTTTTTCCTAGGAAAGTTTCGTCGGAAAATGTGTGAGTCTGCATTTTTTAAATATATTTGTTTCCTAGGAAAGTTTCGTCGGAAAGCGTGTGTCAGTGGTGACAGTCTGCAAAATGCTTTCTTGCTAAACTTTCCTCGGTAATTCTGTCGGAAAAATTATTTCCTCGGAAGTTCTTCGAAAAACTCGTAGGAATAGATTCAAAATTTTCTACAACTAGTTTCCTCGGTAATTTCTCGGAAATCCGTGTTTTCCTACGAAAAAGGTGTGTTTTCCGAGGAATATTTCCCTAGGAAATCAAGTGTTTTCTTGTAGTGTGATTGTTTGTTGGAGTATTGTATAAAAAGGAAAAGAAAAAGAAAAAGAAAGGAGATTAGTTAGGGAATCATATATACTGATTATGTTTTGAAATGTGTGCAGTCAATGTTCTAAATATTTCCTTTCAAAAAAAATGTTTTTATCCTTTCCCGGACAAGGAAAAATATTTTGAAAAGGAGATTAGTTAGGGAATCATACACACACACACACTTTGCTTCCTTTACAAGCATTCTTAACATGACAAGGAAAAAGTATTAAAAATGGCTAAAACTTTTTAAAAATGACTAATTTTATAAAATAAATTGTTTATTAGTTTTTTTTTTACTATTAACAAGGAACATTTTATAAGAAATTGTTTATTAGATTTTTTTTCAGAAAAACTTAAACGGAAAGAGAGAGTAAAGAAAAGGAAAAAGGACAAAATTAATTAGATGCAGTTCGAGTATTGTTTTTGCTATTCCTTTCACAAAGAGAGACGATTCTTTTATTTTTTATTTAAAAAAGCATAAGAACTGCATTTAATCTAAATTCTTTCAAAAGAAAAATAGTTGTGAAAAATGACGTGGTTGGATCTATTCAAAATTTCCAACTACAAATTAAGTCAAATAGTACTATTGTGAAGTCGTGAATGAATCCAAACATGTGGTGGGTCACTTTATCCAAGGAAACATGTTATATGGTCATCAAATGTCTCACTCAAGTAATTTGACATCCTCAAATTCTAATGTCACCCTTCAATTTTAAAATAATGGAAATCTTGTTTTGCTTAAAGACACTACACTACAAATAGATAACATAATATGCAGGGGCAAATTAAAGTGAAAACTTAAGCAACTACAAAGGAGCTTAGTTAACGATAAAAATTGTCAAAACAACAAAATATATATATATATATATATATATATATATATATTTGGATTGTGGTGAGTTTTGAAGGCAAGTTGGTGGTCAGTCCATGCATCAATAGGTATCAAGTTGAGAAACAAGCTATTCAGCAAAATATGATTGTGATGTTTATGGTTTTTGTGGTCCTAATGAAAGCTCTGATTTGTAAACTCCGTTAATATGTTTGAAAGGTTTTGAGCCAAAAACCGTCGATGAATGGAATAAACAAAATTGTACATCGAGTGTTTGAAAGGTTTTTGTACTTAGAAATGTGATGCGAAATATTTTAAATGATGTGTCTACGACATATAAAATTACGATTTGGATTCCCAGTTGTAACCGCGTCTGCCAAGCGTTCGATCTAAATTAATGTTTGAGATTGTTTTATATCATATAAACTGAGTTTTAAATATGAACCGTGATCTTAAATCAACGGCCACAATATGTTACAAGAGTGAAACAACACATAAACTTTACAGCAGGAAACCTGATCTGTAAAATTATCATCAACCTTAAAATTATTGTAAAACTCTCTAAAAACTTTAATTCAAATATGATATATCGACATTTTTAATTTTAAAAATCTAAAAGAGGAATTAAAAATGAATGATTTTGAAATAGGAGGATCAATTTTTTGATTAAATGAAAATAGAACGAAAGACCAAAATTGTAATTAATCCTTCTATATATTTAACAATTATATTCACAGTAAACTCAAAAAGTAATATTTAAAAGCGATTTTAAAAGACAAATTTTAGACTAAATACAATTGACGTTTTAAATATTTTTACTTACATTTCAGAGGGAATATGTTTGAAAGATACCTTGAATATTCAGCTGCTAAGAAATTCACTATCACCAAAGTTGATTTTTGCCTTCAAATTTGAGAAAATTCAATACAAGTTAAATCCAATGGTCTTTGCCACACGTCAGTTTCTTCAATGGCTCATTTTATTTTAAGTAAAACTTGCCCCAAACTTCTTAATACACACGTCGCTTCTATAAATTGGTGACCTGTTGTACCCCCACGTATGCTAATTGCCAAGCCAGAGTGGAACATGCCACTAAAGGCTACCATAAAATGCAAAACCCACAAACAAATCATCTGTGCTTTTAACCTGATCACAACCATTTGAACAAAGACATAAAGTTTGCGGAATAATTCCACGATGAATCAAGTTATCTTTTATAGTAATAACCGCCAAGCAATTAAAAAGACCTTCAGAAGAGTTTCTTTATGCCACATCATGCCATAGTATTCTGACCTACTAGTTTGCACCATAGAAGACATCAAATGATAGGCTCCTCGGATGGAGTATCCTATGCCTGGATCGAGGCTCCAGCCCACTTGTCTTTGACACCATCCTCCAAGAAAATATCAGTCAACATACTACACTCCCCAATTTGCTCCTCCTTCCATGCTAAAAGCCTACGCTGCCACTTCGAACCATCCTCACCATCACCCAACCCTAATGTATACATCTCAACTATCGTCACTTCCCTGTAACCACTAATCCGACCACAATAATGACTTGGTCCCATCACCAACAAAACACACACACACACACACAAAACACACACACACACACACACACACACACACACACCAAACTCTAATCAAATTAACTTTTGACACCCAATCTTACACCTCTACGAATGGCAATGATATCCCTCAACCACCTAGATCATGATTGACCACCCTCCTTCACCCTACATAGCTACTAACACCTTATACCAAAATCTCAACTGCTCTGCCTGCATTCTCTAACAACACTTTCATAACAAGGCCATATTAAATTCTCTAATCCTCCTTATCCAAACATATATAATCTTATTTAATCCAAGGAATTTTCCTAAAATCTCCACCCTACCCCCACCCCCCCAAAAAGAAACATTTTTTCAAATAGATTCAATAGGCGAGATTATAAATGAGGGAGCTTTGAAGAAAGAAAACAAGTAGTCGAAGAGCGATGATAAGACATTTAAGAAGAATGAAATGAAAACCGAAGGACAAATCTATACTTTTCCATCCTGACAATTTTCTTTTTATTACGATCAACCAACGGCTGCCAAAAATTGAGACGATTGCGATCACCACCTATTGGCAGACCAAGAAACACAAAAGGAATATGACTAATTTTACAATTGAAAACTACCATGCTTCGGTCAGCCACGAGTCAGGCACATTCACCCATATTACAAGGCTTTATTAAAATTGACTTTTAAGACATTTAAGAAGAATGAAATAAAAACCCAAGGACAAATCAATACTTTTCCATCCTGACATTTTTTTTTATTACGATCAACCAACAGCTGCCAAAAATTGAGACGATTGTGATCACCACCTATTGGCAGACCAAAATACACAAAAGGAATATGACTAATTTTACAATTGAAAACTACCGATGCTTCTGTCAACCACGAGTGAGGCACATTCACCCATATTACAAGACTTTATTAAAAAATTGACTTTCAGTTCCGAAATGACTTCAAAGAGAATGAGGTTTGTTTTCAAGGCTGATGTTTGTCCAACTATTTTCTCCCATAATAACAGTGTTGTCAGCAAACCGAGAGTGAGATATACTAATAGACTCAACATCTCCAATGTTGTAACCAGAGAATAACCCCACATCAACATAAAACATTCATTATAATACCCCTATTCACTCACAAAATTGAACCCCTATTTTAAAATCACTCAGTTTTAAATAATGATATAAATTGTCATCATTATATGCATATAGGAAGTACATCGGAGGATAATAATGAATGATGATGTAAATCGTGCTCAGAAATGAAATCATGATTGGACTTTTGCTAACATGAAATGGTTTAAAGAATGGAAACAAAAATTCAGTTTACGCTAAATCGTGAAGTTTCCTTGACATTTTAAAATTATTCATTTAAGTGATTATTCAATTTAGTGATTAAGTTATCTATTGTTTTTTGGTCATGCTAACCGGTGTTTCCGGATATCAAAAAAAGGAAGTTATTACTAAAAAAGAAAACTTTTTTGACTTTTTATGCATTAATTACACAATTTTCAATGCAATAACTCTTATATAATTTCTTTTTTTAATATCCTTAACTAATGTCCTGGGGTAACGGTTAACATTTCTCTTGTTTATTTTAATTCTTTTTTAGTTAAACCATAATTGAGAATTAAATTTTATTGAGGAGTTTGTTCTTCCACGAAGCCAATCTTTTTCAGTGCATGACTGGATCAAAGAGGGAGCAAACAGTTCTCGCTCCAATCTTTTCCTGGCTGGGTTGTGGTGGACATGGAGGCATCGAAACTTGATGTACCTTGGTAACGAAACTTGGTCTTTAACTTGTCTAAGCATCAATATTAACAACTCAGCTGATATCATTCGTTCGTGCCTCCAAAATGTTACTTAAGCTTCTTCTTCTATCCGGTCTGTGCGATGGAACAACAATGGCTTTGGTTGTACCATTCTAAATGTCGATGGCAGCTCTATTGAGAACCCTAGCCGGGCAGGTTTTGGAGGTGTTATTCGCAAAAATTCAGGCAACTACCTCTTAGGTTTCTCAGGCTACATCTACAACTCGCAAGACATTTTGTTTTTCTGCTCTTCATCAGGGGCTCAAGATGGCTATTAACATGGAAATTGATGAATTGGTGTGTTACTCGGACTCCCTTCTCTCCATAAATCTCATCTCCGGTAATATCTTGCAGTTCCACATCTATGCTGTTCTTATTCAGGATATAAAGGACCTTCTGGCCACCGGAAATTTCTCTATCCATCATACTCTTAGAGAAGGAAACCAATGTGCGGATTTCATGGCTAAGTTGGGAGCTTCGACAAATGCTATGTTCACAGTCCATACTTCTCCTCCTCAGGATCTGCTTCCCCTTCTCAGGGCGGACGCTACAAGATCCTTCTTCATGAGGATCTAGTTCATTTTTTCTTTTTTCTGTCTTTTGCTTTTTGTTGTTTGATTAGCTTTGTAACAAAAAATAAATAAATTGAGAATTAAATTAAAAAACACGGCAAGAAAAAGAAATATAGGTGTGGAAAAAAATGTAGTTGTTGCTATTCCAACAATCTGATTAGAAATGTCAAAGAAAAATGTAATATTCAACTATAGTGACCTCCCTACCCTATGTGCATATAATAACGAGACCAAGAAATATATAGTGAATGAATCTAATCATGTTGGGACTCCTTATGTGAGTAAACATGTTACATACTTTATTCTTTATTTCAACTCTTTACATGATCAAAATTGGTAGTGCTTCTATGTCCACAATTACATCTTCTCAATTGATCAAAGATTCTGAAACTATAAGGTCAAATGACGATGCATTCAAGCTTGGATTCTTCAGCCCCGTGAGCACAACAAATCGCTACGTAGGAATCTGGTATCTCAATCAATCCAACATCATATGGGTTGCCAACAGAGAAAAACCAATACAAGATTCGTCTGGAGTTATCACCATATCTGATGACAACACAAACCTTGTAGTACTGAATGGATACAAACATGTTATATGGTCATCAAATGTCTCAAGTAATTTGGCATCTTCAAATTCTAATGTCACTGCTCAGCTTCAAAATACTGGAAACCTCGTCTTGCAGGAAGATACTACAGGTATTAGAAATATGATTAGTTAGTAGTTAATTTATAGTTTCTTATTACTAGTTAACTTATAAGTATTATAATTTTATATGGAAGTCATTAATAAGAGATACATGTAGAAAGTAAAATAGAAATCATATTCTTTAATGAAAATGCGTGTTTATATAGAGAATTCGTTGTTAAACTTAATAATCGATTAAACAATTAATTAACAATTAAATAATTATATCTCTAATAACAGGCAATATAATATGGGAGAGTTTCAAACATCCATCTGATGCATTCCTCCCAAATATGGTAATTAGCACCAACCAAAGAACAGGGGAAAAACTAAAATACACTTCTTGGAAAACTCCTTTGGATCCAGCTATTGGAAACTTCTCTCTTAGCCTTGAGCGTCTCAACGCTCCTGAAGTGTTTGTATGGAACCAAACAAAGCCTTACTGGCGCTCAGGTCCATGGAATGGTCAAGTGCTTGTTGGTTTACCAAGCCGTTTGTTGTACGCTTCTGAATATCTAACACTTTCCATTGGAAGGAAAGATAATGGAAGTATTGTTGAGACTACCTATACACTGCTGAACAGTTCTTTCTTTGCAATTGCTACGGTGAATTCTGAAGGCAAGCTGATTTACACTTCATGGATGAATGGGCATCAAGTTGGGACGACTGTTGTTCAAGAAAATGAATGTGATACTTATGGTTTTTGTGGTCCTAATGGAAGCTGTGATCTGACAAACTCACCAATATGCACATGTTTGAAAGGTTTTGAGCCGCGAAATGTGGATGAATGGAATAGACAAAATTGGATAAGTGGGTGTGTGAGAAGGGCCTCACTGCAATGTGAGAGGGTGAAATACAATGGAAGTGAATTAGGTGGCGAAGGAGATGGGTTTGTGAAACTAGAGATGACAAAAATACCAGATTTTGTACAACAATCATATCTTTTTGCTGATGCATGTAGAACTGAGTGCTTGAATAATTGTTCTTGTGTTGCTTATGCATATGATGATGGAATCCGGTGCTTGACTTGGAGTGGTAATTTAATCGACATAGTCAGGTTTTCAAGTGGAGGCATTGATCTTTACATACGCCAAGCGTATTCAGAACTTCGTGAGTATTCATAGTTCATAGCTATTTTGTAGTGAATTTATTAATTATTATAGAAGTATAGTTCTTGTCAAATTACAATATTGTGACGTAAATTATGTTAACAGCTACAGATAGAGATGGGAAGAGAAATTTTACAAAAATCATCATATCAATGGGGGTAGTGGGAGCAATTATTTTTGCTACTGCAGCCTATTTCTTATGGTCATGGACTTCAAAATATTCAGGTATCTCTAGAATTTTCAAGTTTTCTTAGTTATTTGCTTACTTATAATCATTAATTAGAAGTGTGTTCAAGTTGGATTTTTAATATCTGTTGATGATATTCTAGCAATTGCAAATCTCAACAATTCATTTTGAGATAAAAGAAGTGCTAGAAACACTATATTTTTAACATTCACATTTTATTGCGTGAAATCATTCTAAGTCTCACTACTTTATGTGGAGCCCATTTCCGAACTGTGAGAAAACATTGATTTCACCCAATAAGAGAGTTAGTGTTCGAGAGAGTATTAGAAAGAGAGTGTTCCTAGCACTCATACCGTGAGATAATTAGTTTTGCAAATATGACAATCATTACATGCCAAAGCAAGTATATGTTAACCTATGCCTGCAACTTTTATAATAATAAAAGCAAATGTTTGAATTTCGGTTTATTTTTCCTTAAGAGTATGTATTTGGGATTATAATTGAAATCAGCAAGAAGGAAAATAGAAATGATGTTGATGTTAAACACAAGGCAAATCCATCAAGAAAACCGAAATGCAAGTCTTATTGGAAATGTGAAACAAGTCAAAATAGAGGACCTTCCTTTATTTGAGTTTCAGAAAATTTCAGCTGCAACAAATAATTTTGGTTCACCAAATAAGATTGGCCAGGGTGGTTTTGGTTCAGTGTACAAGGTAAAGTAAGTCATGTGAAGTTTTTATCTTTGATTAATATTTTGTATTATATGTTCTCATATTTCCTGAAAAATATATCAGGCAGAATTACAAGATGGACTGGAAATAGCAGTGAAAAGACTTTCAAAGGCTTCAGGACAGGGGCTAGAAGAATTTATGAATGAAGTGATTGTGATTTCCAAGCTTCAACATCGCAATCTTGTTAGACTTTTAGGCTGCTGTATCGAAGGCGAAGAAAAGATGTTGGTCTATGAGTACATGCCTAATAACAGTTTAGATTTCTATCTATTTGGTTAGCACATCTTAACTTGTTCTTTCTTGAAGTGGTTGTAATACCAAAGAAAAGACGTTGCATTTTGCTAGTTATGATTACTTAGTTACTTACCGATTTCTCTACAGATCCAATAAAAAAGAAGATTTTAGATTGGCAAAAACGCATATACATAATCGAGGGAATCTCTCGCGGACTGCTTTATCTTCATAGAGATTCGAGATTAAGAATAATCCATAGAGACCTAAAACCGAGTAATATTTTGTTGGATGGAGAACTGAATCCAAAAATATCCGACTTTGGCATGGCTAGAATCTTCGGAGGTAGTGAAAACGAGGGAAATACAAGAAGGATTGTGGGAACATAGTAAGCATGCTTTATCTTTATATATATGTCCTTATAGTATTGCAATTAAAGAGCCATAATATGTATTTAATTTGATAATGAAATTTAAATGCAGTGGATACATGTCTCCAGAATATGCAATGGAAGGGTTGTTTTCAGAGAAATCAGATGTATTTAGTTTTGGGGTTTTGCTCCTGGAGATAATAAGTGGTAGGAAAAATACAAGTTTCTATAATCATCAAGCACTCACTCTTTTAGGATATGTAAGTCTTTTTAAATTCTCGCTCATAGATTCATATTACAGCTCAATATTCTGTTGTTATAATAATAATAGTAATTTATTTTTTCAAATTTATCTAAGTCTATATTAGTCCTTATTCTTCTTCTTTTTTTTGTTGGTTTTTTGAAGACATGGAAACTATGGAATGAAGGTGAGGTTGTAGATTTGATAGATCCAGAAATATGTAAGCCTGATTGTGTGGATCAGATTTTGAGATGCATACATATTGGACTTCTTTGTGTGCAAGAAATTGCAAAGGAGAGACCTACTATGGCCACCGTTGTTTCAATGCTTAATAGTGAGATTGTTAAACTTCCTCCTCCATCTCAACCTGCATTCCTTCTAAGTCAGACTGAGCATAGATCAGACTCAGCTCAACAAAATCACGACTCGAATAACAGTGTCACTGTCACAAGCTTGCAAGGCAGATAGATGAATACATATGATGGAATGAAGCATGACTCTCAAGAATTTAATAATATTTACCTCTATATAGTAAAACTATTAAATTGTACCACTGTCATGGACAAATCTTGTCCATCATAAAATTGATGGAGCATGATCCATCATTTTTCCAAAAGCATGCTACATCTAGCAAAAATGTTGAAAATATGAGTTCTGTACCGGATGAGAGGAGGAAGAACAGAGGGTTGTTTTTAAGGTGAGTAACAGAGTAACAAATATTGGACTTGATCTTCAATTGGTTATGTGCTAGGAGTCCTTGTAGGCATTGCTGCATTCATAATTTCGCTATCTGTGAAGCCAAAACATTTGAAATATTGTGAAGAAGACTCAGCAATTTACAACGTCAATTTATCTGTTACAAGTATTACTATACTATGACTCTGTGTTGGTATCAATGGGTTATGAGGATCAACCATCAGCATGAAATATGGTTTAACCAATCTTTCCGCCACATAAGAATGTGACTGTGATGTATGTTAGGCTCACTGCTCAAACTGCGGTTTTGTATCAGTCTGTCAAAAGATCTTAAGATTGAGAAATCTACAGGGGATAATCAGAGATTGCTTGCAGAAGAAGATATCCGTATGTGAAGTAGTCTAGCTGTAGGTATTTGGTTAATATGTTGAGGATATTCGCGTATCTAATCCAATTCTGTTATATATGCTTAGTCATCATATCAAATTGGAGTTTGTTAGAGAAGTTCAAAAGTTAGTTTGCTAGTTCTAGAGGTATAAACACCTTCCCTTGTACATTTTTTTGTTATCATCAAATATATTAGAGGTTTTTGTTGGATATTTTAGTAGTTTTAAAGGGTCTATTCATATGAGAAATGTAAACTGACATGCCGCAAGCCAGACAATCTCAGATTATCTTTCCATTTTTCTAAATGTTATTATTATTTGTTCTTTTTTTGTTTTCCTTTTTGTTAAATTTTGACATATTTTTTCCGTCTTTCGTGAGTTTGCCATTTTAGAAATGATGATGTGATTCTTTTACCGATCACAATATTATTGTTGATTATTGTTAAGGCGGCTTCTACGGTACATCTACAAAACGATGAGTTTATTCAAGTTTTTGCTTAAAAAATAATTGAAACAATTTGTTTTTAGTTTGAGCAAAACAAAAAATATATTAAAATCCTCTAAAAAAAAAGAAGAGAATATACTTAGAAATTACATATAATTTTTGGAAATTACATATAGTTCTCCAGAGGGAACATGTTTGAATATTCAGATGCTAAGAAATTCACCAGCACCAAAGTTGATTAATGCTGCCTACTGATTCGAGAAAAATTAGTCTCTTCCACATGTGAGTTTATTCATTGACTTGTTTTTTTACTAATAAAACTTAATTTCCCCTATAAATTGTCATTTTTACTCTTGACAAAAAAGAAAATTGTCATGTGTATGCATTGACGTTTATAACTTCGAGTTGTTGAATTATTGGTGTACAACGACCTTCGGTTGAATTGTATTTTTTTATTTTTTTACTATGCATATATTTTTTGTTTTATTTTAGCGATTTTTTTCTTTGTTTTTTATGAAGTAATTTAACACTTGAGAATTGTTTCGCTATCTTATCCTAGTGCACAATACCCAAACCTAAATTTCGAATAGAAAAAAGAAGTATTATAGGCTTTTTTAGTTAAACCTTAATTGAGAATTAAATTCAAAGACACGGTAAGACAAAGAAAAAGAGGTGTGGAAAAATGATGTATCTATCTGGTGTTATTCCAACTTCTGATTTGAAAAGTCAAAGAAAAATGTAAGTAGGTAACCATAGGGGCCCTCCCTATGTGCATATAATAACAGGACCATGAATCTAAACATGTTGGTACTTGGTGTGGGACGAAACATGTTACATATTTTATTCTTTCTTTCAACTCTTTGCATGATCAAAATTGGTCGTGCTTCTATGTACACAATTACATCCTCTGATTTTATCAAAGATTCTAAGACTATAAGATCAAACGATGATGCATTCAAGCTTGGATTCTTCAGCCCCGTGAACACAACAAATCGCTACGTAGGAATCTGGTATCTCAATCAATCCAACATCATCTGGGTAGCCAATAGAGAAAAACCAATACAAGATTCTTCTGGAGTTTTCACCATAGCTGATGACAAAACAAACCTTGTAGTACTGAATGGACAAAAACATGTTATATGGTCCTCAAATGTCTCCAATTTTGCATCAAATTTTAATGTCACAGCTTATATTCAAAATACTGGAAACCTCGTCTTGCAGGAAGACACTACAGGTACTAGAGATATAAATAGTTATTAGTTAATTTATAGTTTGTTATTAGTTAACTTACATATTATAATTTTACATGGAAGTCATTAATAAGAGATACGTGTAGAAAGTAAAACAGAAATCATATTGTTTAATATAGATATTGCTGAACATATCAAGGATTAACTACATATGAATAGAAAGCAAGCTGGCAACAAGTTGCGTCGCTAGGCCTTTTTGGATGACAAAACCAATCATTGTTAACACAATATTCATGGACCTAGGAGTCATGACATTGTTGTGCAAGACCCTTTCAATTCTATGTAGAAGGTCAACAACCTCTCGTGCTGGGAAGCCAAAAGTGTCAAAAGCAAATGATATAAAAACATGTTGATTGTTAGAACACGCTTTCTCATATTTGGCTACTTTGCTTGACGAAGATTTTAGGGCTGCCTGTCCTACTGTAAAAGCCCCGACCGCTAATTCCACGACTGGTGAAACCCCGATCAAGTCCACACATGCATGTTTTCCTCTTACCTATCCGTACACACTAACATCTGCCGGCCTAAGTGTTTATATCAAAGGGTTAACATCATTTCTATAGAGAATTCATTGTTAAACTAAATAATCGGGCAAACAATTAATTAACTATTAACTAATTATATCTCTAATAACAGGCAATATAATATGGGAGAGTTTCAAACATCCATCTGATGCATTCCTCCCAAATATGGTAATTAGCACAAACCAAAGAACAGGGGAAAAAGTAAAACTCACTTCTTGGAAAATTCCTTCTGATCCAGCTATTGGAAACTTCTATATTAGCCTTGAGCGTCTCAACGCTCCTGAAGTGTTCATATGGAACCAAACAAAACCTTACTGGCGCTCAGGTCCATTTAATGGTCAAGTGTTCATTGGTTTACCAAGCCGTTTGTTGTACATTTCTGCATATCTGAATGGATTCAGCATTTCAAGGAAAGATAATGGAAGTCTTGTTGAGACTACATATAGCTTGCTAAATAGTTCTTTTTTCGCAACTGCTGCGGTGAATTCTGAAGGCAAGCTGATTTACACTTCATGGATGAATAGACATCAAGTCGGGACGACCGTTGCTCAACAAAATGAATGTGATATTTATGGTTTTTGTGGTCCTAATGGAAACTGTGATCTGACAAACTCACCAATATGCACATGTTTGAGAGGTTTTGAGCCGCGAAATGTGGATGAATGGAATAGACAAAATTGGATAAGTGGGTGTGTGAGAAAGGCATCACTGCAGTGTGAGAGGGTGAAATACAATGGAAGTGAATTAGGCGGCAAAGGAGATGGTTTTGTGAAACTAGAGACGACAAAAATACCAGATTTTGTACAACAATCATATCTTTTTGTTGATGAATGTAAAACTCAGTGCTTGAATAATTGTAATTGCACTGCTTATGCATTTGATAATGGAATTCGTTGCTTAACTTGGAGTGGTAATTTAATTGACATAGTCAGGTTTTCAAGTGGAGGCATTGATCTTTACATACGCCAAGCGTATTCAGAACTTCGTGAGTATTCATAGTTCATAGCTATTTTGTAGTGAATTTATTAATTAT